>ERZ1027099.64-NODE-64-length-72226-cov-15.840947_pt1 | contig 72226 bp, 60 predicted proteins | sample MGYA00519408_ERZ1027099 | MGnify/ENA primary metagenome ERZ1027099 (study PRJEB26926, sample SAMN06164646) | human gut metagenome | biome: ENVO:00009003; feature: ENVO:2100002; material: ENVO:00002003 | host: Homo sapiens | place: USA | collected 2012 ...
GTGGAGCACAACATTTTCAAGAATTGAAAATTTGTGGCCACGGGACGGTTCTTGCTTTCTGCTTTTTCCGTAAGTTTTGAAAATTCAGATTCAAAAGTGGATACAGGTTTTCAAAACCAGGCATGGGAGTGTGAATGTGGATGGAAGTGTCGGTGGTTGTTCGCCGTTCACCCCGGATCGAGTTCCTGCCCCTGTTTTGCAGCGGCGTTGTCAGGCTCGTCCGCATTTCTGCGGAGTCATGGCGCTGTATCCAGTCCGGACGGCTGATGAAGTTGTCAATGTGTGTATGAAGAATTGCAAACCGGTTGCCCGGCTGCAAGTCTCTCGAAAAGAAAAAGGCTCCACAGCACCAAAAGATTTTGTCGTGGGTGGATGGCGGCAAAACAGTTTGGTGAAGCTGCGGAGCGGACAAACAAAGTTATGTAGTAGCTTTCATTGAGTAAAGCGGCTTTGTTGTGGAACAGGGTATCACTGAAAAACGCAAATGTCAACGATTTGTCGAACGATTTGGAAAATCCTACAAGAATAGATTTAATCCGTTGGACAGAATAGAAACTTTGGGCTTCCATTGGTGAACGCATAACAGCTTTCAGGTATTTACCGAATCAAGATTCGGCGATAAGATCTATCTTTAAGAACTTGAGAAGTTTTCTCTGCTGTGTTATAGTATATTTGACCATAATAAGATTCCATGAACGCGGGATTTTAAGCAGAACAGCAAGAAGCGGTTCAAGGAGATGCGGCAATGAGCTACAAAGATGAATGGCTTGTAATCGAGGCCAACGATGACATCGATGAGATGGAGCACCGTGAACCCAGCGAGGAGTTTTTGTTCTACCGTGCCGTGGCCAACGGCGATGTGGATGCTGTCCGCAAAAATTGCGAGCAGGGCCGTTTTATGGATACAGAAGGGGTTGGCGTTTTGTCCAGGGACCCCATCACCAACCTGAAATATCATTTCGTGGTCACCACGGCCATGGTGACCCGGATGTGCCGCCAGCACGGCATGGAGCTGGAACAGGCATTCCGGCTGAGCGATTTTTATATCCAGAAGCTGGACGATATCCATACCGCCGACGAGATCAAGCACCTGCACGACGAGATGGTGATGGACTACACCGAGAAGATGCGCCGTTACCACCACAGCAACACCAACTCCAAGCACATCAATGCCTGCAAGGAATACATCTACGCCCATATCAAGGAGCGGATCACCATTGAGGATCTGGCGGACGCGCTGGGGGTGTCTTCCAGCTATCTGTCCCGGCTGTTCAAAAAAGAGACCGGGGTTTCGGTCAGCGCCTACATCCGCAACCGCAAAATTGATATGGCCAAAAACCTGCTGCGGTTCAGCAACGACTCCATGATTGACATTGCCAACCGGCTTTCTTTTTCCTCCCAGAGCCATTTTATCCAGCAATTCCGGGAGGTGGTGGGGATGACCCCCAAGAAATACCGTGACACCTACTATATGGTGGAATGGGGGGCAGAGTCTCCCCGCCCGGATCTCGCCGGGAACGGCGTCGGCCTGTCTAGATAATCCGGAAACAAAAGCACCGCCGGGTGCTGCCTTCTCCCCAGAGGCAGCACCCGGCGGTCTTTTTTGTGGATCACATGGTGAGGATAATGTCGTTTTCGTCCCGAAGGGCGGAGGCGGGAATGTAGTTGTCCGGCATGGCCTGGCCATTGAGGGTCAGGCTGCGGCAGCCGGATTCATGATGGCCGGGGTTCTCCACACAGATGTGAAGCCGATGGCCCCGGAAGTCTTTTTCCATGGTGAAGCTGTCCCACTCTTTGGGAATGGCGGGGGCCAGGCGCAGGCCGTCCAGATCCGGCCGCAGGCCCAAAATGCCTTCCACGCAGCCAACCATCACGGTGGAGGCTGTGCCGGTGAGCCAGTGGACCTGAGAACGGCCGAAGTGTTTGCTGGCCGGCCCTTCGGTGAACTGCCCGTAGCAGTAAGGTTCCAGATGGCGGATTTCGGCCCGGTCATTCTGGGCGGCAGGGGCGTTCTCGGTGAAGTAGCCGAAAGCCCGCTCTCCGTGACCGCACAGGGCCTCTGCCAGGATCAGCCAGCCCTGGGACTGGGAGAAGATGCCGGCATTTTCCTTGGTGCCGGGGTTGTAAATCACGGCCAGTGCGCCGTCAAAAGCGTGGGCATGGTAGGGCGGGTCCATCAGGACGGCGCCGTATGCAGTGTTCAGCCGCTGGCTGACTCCTTCCATGATGGTGTCGGCCTGGTGGGAATCCGCCAGACCGCTGATGACGGCCCAGCTCTGGGGGTTCAGCCAGAAGTTGGCCTCGGGTGCGGCAGCTTCGCCGATCCGCTCGCCGGCCTCGGTGAAGCCCCGGATGAACCGGTCGCCGTCCCAGCACAGCTCCTGGATGCGGCTCTGATACTCGGTCAGCTTTTCATCCAGCCAGCGGACATCCTGGTCGGCGCCGCGGTGGGCGGCAAACTGCCGCAGAATCCGCATGGCGTAATAGAACTGGAAGGCCACAAAGGCCGACTCGCCGTTGGCGCCCAGCCGCAGACAGTCGTTCCAGTCGGCATACAGGCCGGCGGGCAGGCCGTGGGGGCCCAGATGGTTCAGAGAAAACTCCACCGCCCGCTTGAGGTGCTCGTAGACAGTCCCTTGATCCTTGTTGGCAAAGGGGATCACCTCGTCCAGGAAGGCGAGATTGCCGCTCTCAGCCACATATTTGTAGACGGTGGGGAAGAGCCACAGAGCATCATCGGCCCGGTAGGCAGGATGACCGGTTTCCTTCACATAGGAGGGATCGTCGGGGGTGTCCTCATGGCCGGGGTTGTGGGTGAACTTGACCAGGGGCAGGCCGCCGCCATTGTCCACCTGGGCCGACAGCATGAAGCGAATCTTCTCACAGGCCATTTCCGGCTCCAGATGGATGATGCCCTGAATGTCCTGCACCGTGTCGCGGTAGCCGTAGCCGTTCCGCAGGCCGCAGTAAATCAGGGAGGCAGCCCGGGACCAGATAAAGGTGATGAAGCAGTTATAGGCGTTCCAGGTGTTCAGCATGGTGTTGAAGGCGGGGTCAGGGGTCTCCACCTGCAGGTGGCTGAACCGGCTGTACCATTCCGCCTTGAGGGCGTCCACTTCCTGCTGCACCTGAGCGGCGGGGTCGGTATAGCCCGCCAGGATGGCAGCAGCCTGGGCCGAGGGTTTCATGCCGGTTGCAAACAGGATGGTTTTGCTCTCGCCGGGAGCCAGCTTCACCTTGCAGGAGAGGGCGCCGCAGCTGTTCTCGTTGTAGCTTTCCAGATTGCCCAGATCCCCGGCTGCCACCCCCTGGGGGTTGCCATAGCCGTGATACGCCCCCAGAAAGGCCGTCTTGTCCCCGCAGTAAGAGGAGACCGGCGCACCGGCCAGGCCGAAAAACCGCTCGGTTACCGTCTTGTCATCCACATCTTCTCCCTGGGCCAGGGCGTCCAGGTTGCCGTGGATCTGCTGGGTGATCCGGTTGCCTTCAAACACAGTCCGGCCGATGAAGAGGGAATACTGGAGGTTGACCTGATCCTGCTCGTAGTTGCTGTGGTTGGTGAACTCAGCATAGCCTGTCAGGGTCAGGCTGCGGTCCCGGTCCGAGTCATTGGTGACGGTGAGGGCCCAGACTTCATAAGCTTTGCCCTGGGGCACATAGTAGACGGCCTTGGAGGAGATGCCTGCATAGCTGGCTTCCATCCGGGTGTAGCCCATGCCGTGGCAGCACTTGACCTGGTAGTCGTTCAGGTCTTTAGCCACCGGCTGCCAGGAAGCGGACCAGAAATCTCCGCTCTCATCATCCCGCAGATAGATATACCGGCCCGGCTGGTCAAACTGGTTGAACACATACCGGAGAATCCGGCCGTTGGCACCCGACCGCTCGAAGCTGTAGCCGCCGGCGTTGTTGGAGATGATGGCGCCGTAGGCCGGCGACCCCAGATAGTTGACCCAGGGGGCGGGGGTGTCGGGGCGGTCGATCACATATTCGCGGGCTTTGTCATCAAAATATCCGTATCTCATACTCGTTGCTTTCTGCCTTTTGGGCGTTATCAAAAAATCATTCCTGCCTGTTTTATCCCAGATATACAGTGAAAACCTGTTTCTGCTCGGCGGGCAGAGCCTCGATCACCCGGCGGGGGATGATGACGCTGTCACAGCTGCCTGCACACAGCTCGGCGTCGCCGCAGAGGACTTTCTGAACCCGGTACTGCCCGTATTCCAGCCGCCCGGGATTCTGACAGCGGATTTCCAGCCGCCGCCCTGCAAAGGTCACATGGACCGAGGCACTGCCCTCGGCGTCAAACTGGGCCGCGGTGAGTTTGGGCTGGAGCAGGAGATCGCCTGCTTCGCCCCGGACGCCGAAAACCTGGGTGATCATGGTCATCATGTACCAGCTGGCGGCGCCGGTCAAATAGTGATACATCCCCCGGCCGTCGGCCCGGAAATATTCCGGGATGCCGGGATAGATGCGGCTGGTGTCGAAGTCCAGAGCGGTGTCTGCCAGGGTCTTGAGAGCCTTCCAGCCCTCCTGCACAAAACCCCGGCGGTACAGGGCGTTGGCATACATCACCGCCATATGGGAGAAGACCGCCCCGTTTTCTTTTTCACCGTAGGCAAAGCCGAACATCCGGCCTAGGTCGAATTTCTGCTCATGAAAATCGGTGTTCAGCCGGTAGCCGCCGATTTCCCTCCGGTAGAGATAGTGGTCAGCGCTGGCTGTGATCCGCCGGATCTGCTGGTCGGTGGCCACGCCGCCCATGATGGCGAAGACCTGGCCGGTCAGCATCATCCGCACGCCCTCGGGGAAGATGCCTTCCACCGCACGGCCGTGATTGTCATAGTAGCTGTTGTACCAGCCCTCCGCCGTGCCGGCGCAAATCCACTCGTGTTTCCGGAGCCAGCCGGTGAGCCAGTCTGCCTTTTGCTCCAGGCTGTCGGCCAGATCCGACAGGCACACTTCCACCCGCTTGCCGCTGATCTGATGGGCGCAGCGGGCTGCGTATTGGGTCAGGATGGTTTGCTTGGCCCGGGCGTCGTCAAAGGTTTCGGTCTGGTCGCCGCACAAAACCAGCAGCTCTTCCAGCACCTGGGTGGTTTTGGACCCGGTGGTCTTTTCCAGAAGCCGAATCATCCCGGCCAGCTCCCGCAGGTTGCCGGCATAGGCGCAGGTGAAGGCGACGCTTTCGCCCCGCTCAGCCGCCATGTCCAGCGCGTCGTTCCAGTCGGCGCCCCGAAGACGGCAGATGTTGTGTTCGCCGACTTCATAGAAAGCGGCCAGCTGCTCGATCAGCAGATGCTCCAGGATGGTGCCGGTGTAGACTTCGCCCTGGCTGGTCCGCTGCCAGCCGCCCTGCTCCGGCTGGTATTCGGCGTCGATTTGGGTGCCGCGCACAGCCTGAGCGTCCTTAAAATAAGGTGCCTGCCGGTTGAGGATTTCCACGTCGCCGGTCTGGTCGATGTAGAGCTTGGTAGTCATCTGGGGCCAGAGAGCGTGGTCCATCCAGACCCGGGCGATGCCGTTGCGGTCGGCGATGAAATTGCCGTCGCCGGCCCCAATGATGGTGGCGTTGGTGCCGTCAATCCGGACGCCGCCGAAATTCTTCTCGATCATCCGGCCCACGTCCCCGGGTTCCATCAGCAGCAGGGACAGGCAGTCCTGCCACAGATCCCGCCAGCCCCGGCCGCCCCGGCCGTAGTCATGGTGGGGGAGGAAGGAGCAGCCGAAGAGCCGCCGCAGGAAGGGCTGGAAACAAACCCATTTCATCAGGTTGTCAAAGTCCGGGTCTCCGGTGCGGAAAGAGACATTGACCTTCTCTTTCCAGTAGCTGCGGGTCTCATCCAGCACGGCCTGCACCTGTTCCCAGCTGTGGTACTTGTCCCAAATGGCGTTGACGGCCTCTTCGCTGTCCTCCACCCCCAGCAGCAGGACATAATGGGCTTCCTGTCCGGGGGCCAGGGTGATGGCCGGGAACCGGAATGCTCCCATGGCCTCCCGGCCTTCCGCCCGGCTGCCCGCTTTGACCCCGGGATACTGCTCATAAACAGCCCGGGGATGGAGATAAGTCCCGCCCTCGCCCAGGAAGGACTCCACGGTGGGGTAGAAAGCCTCCGGCTTCTGGCCCTCCGGCCCAAAGCCTTCTACATAATATACCTTGTGGTTGGGCCGGTGGCCCCGCTCGTCAAAGGACATGGTGGGCCGGACCATGACGCCGTTTTCGGTGGTCCAGATCCGGTGGAGCATCGAAGTCACATTCCGGTGGTCCCGGATGTTGTCTGCGCTGCGGCCGTAGAGGGGAACGGCTGCGATGGGGGTGAGCCAGCGGGGCTGTTCCTGCTGGTTGCGCACCGTGATGCAGAGGATTTCCACATTGTCCTGCCAGGGACAAAAGGCGGTCACTTCGGTATCGAGGCCCAGGTCCTGGGCGGTGCGCTCCACCGTCTGCCACATCAGGCCGGCGGTGAGCCGGCTGTCATCCTGGGCCGGGGTGAAGCGGTCGGCCTCCTGCCGGGCCGAAGCGCCGGACACCGAAAAAGCCTGCCCGTCCTCATCCACCAGCCAGAAGTTCCGCACACCGCGGTTGCTGTGGAGGTTTTCGGCGCTGACCGGTTCCAGCAAAAAGGTCTCCTGGTCAATTTTGGCGTCCCCTCCCAGATTGGGGGTGAGGGAGCTTTTCAGCCCTGTCTCGGAGGCCAGCGGAAAGTACAGATAACTGACATTTTCCGGCTTGTCCATGGTGAAGCTGCCGTACTTGTCCACGAAATGCAGATGGTTCATGATACTTCTCCTTTCTATGGTAGGATGTCGGTTTTTATTATATAGAAAGGCGTCTGCGGCAAAAATCAAAACCATGCATCAAAGTGTCAGAATCATGACCCTATTTATCTATCAGCACAAAACGTTGTCAAGAATTTGATATTTTTTATGGAATAATTATATATCCGGCGGGATTTCTTTCGCTATAATAGGGGCACAAAAGACGCCGGGCACCGAGGCCCGGGCCATGAGATTACAGAGGAGGTTCGTACTATGAATGAGAAGAAATCCTGCGCCATCAGCCGCCGCTCGTTCCTGAAGGGCGCCGGCGCCGTGGGCGCTGCCAGCGTTTTGGCCGCTTGCGGCGGGAATTCCACTGCTGCATCGGGCAGCGGCGCAGAGGCTGCGGCGGAAGGCAAAGTGATCAATATCTACAGCTGGAACGACGAGTTCCGCACCCGTCTGGAAGCCGTTTATTCGGAAGTGGCCAGCACTTCGTCCGACGGCACCGTCACCACCCTGAAAGACGGCACCGAGATCCACTGGATCATCAACCCCAACCAGGACGGCGTCTACCAGCAGAAGCTGGATGAAGCTTTGCTGAACCAGGCATCCGGCTCCACCGACGACAAGGTGGACATCTTCCTGTCCGAGACCGACTACGTCTACAAATACACCGACGCCGAGGCCGACGTGGCCATGCCCCTGACCGACCTGGGCATCGACCCCGACACCGACCTGGCCGACCAGTACCCCTTCACCAAGACCACCGCTTCGGACCAGAACGGGGTCCAGCGCGGCTCCACCTGGCAGTGCTGCCCGGGCCTTCTGGTCTACCGGCGGGATATTGCGAAGGACGTCTTTGGTACCGATGATCCGGCCACGGTGGGCGAAAAAGTCAAAGACTGGGACACCCTCAAAGCCACCGCGGAAGAGCTGAAGGCCAAGGGCTACTTCACCTTCTCTTCCTACGCCGACACCTTCCGTCTGTACGGCAACAGCATCAGCCAGTCCTGGGTGGCCCCCGGCGAGACGGTCTGCAAAGTGGACCAGCAGATCATGAACTGGATCAGCGATTCCAAGGAATGGCTGGACGCCGGCTACCTGGACAAGACGGTCAAGGGCCAGTTCAACGACGACTGGAACAAGGCCATGGGTTCTGCTTCCAAGGTGTTTGCCTTCCTGCTGCCGGCCTGGGGCATCGACTTCACCCTGGCCCCCAACTGGGACGGCCCCGAAGGAGCCTGGGCTGTCACCAATCCTCCCCAGGAATACAACTGGGGCGGCTCTTACATCCACGCCTGCACCGGCACCGACAACCTGGAGCATGTCCGCGATATCATCCTGGCTTTGACCTCCAACAAAGACAACCTGCTGAAGATCTCCAAGGACTATCTGGACTTCACCAATACCATGAGCGGGATGCGGGACGCTGCCACCGACGACAGCTTTGCTTCCAGCTTCCTGGGCGGCCAGAATGCCTATGAGTACTTTGCACCGGTGGCTGAGAACATCAAGATTGCCCCCCTGTCTTCCTACGACCAGGGCTGCGTCGAGCTGATTCAGAACGCATTCAGCGATTACTTCCAGGGCAACGTGGATTTCGACCGGGCCAAGGAAAACTTCGAGACTGCCATCATGGAGCGCTATCCTGATATCACCGCAGTCGAGTGGGCAGAGTAAGCTGCCTCTCTTTTGGAAGGCCGGCCGCCGCGCACTTTTGCGGCGGCGGTCTTTTACGAGAAAGGAACGGTGACCTATGAAACAACCAAAACGCAAATACCTGAGCTATGCAAAATGGGGATATATCTTTATCATCCCGTTCTTCCTGAGCTTTTTCATCTTTTCCCTGATCCCGCTGGTGGATACCATCCGCTACAGCTTCTATGAGTACTACCGCTCCGGCATCAAAGAGATCGGCCCCAACTTTGTGGGCCTGGAAAACTACAGGAGTCTGCTGGAGTCGGATCTGCTCAAATATGCAGGAAATACCCTGATCCTCTGGCTGATCGGCTTTGTGCCCCAGATCGTCATCGCCCTGCTGCTGGCCAACTGGTTCACCGATATGCGGCTGAAAATCCGGGGCAAACAGTTCTTCAAGGTGGTCATCTATCTGCCCAACCTGATTATGGCTTCGGCCTTTGCCATGCTGTTCTTCGCCCTGTTCTCCAACAGCGGCCCCATCAACTCCATCCTGATGAGCCTGGGGATCACCGATGCGCCCATTGACTTCATGGGGACAACCTTCGGCACCCGCGCCCTGATCGGGCTGATGAACTTCCTGATGTGGTTCGGCAACACCACCATCATGCTGATGGCCGCCATCATGGGCATCAGCCCCGAAATTTTCGAGGCCGCCGAGCTGGACGGCTGTGGCAGCGTCAAGCGGTTTTTCTCCATCACCCTGCCCCTGATCCGCCCCATCCTGGCCTACACCCTGATCACTTCCATCATCGGCGGCCTCCAGATGTTCGACGTGCCCCAGATCCTCACCAACGGCCAGGGCGCTCCCGACCGCACCTCCATGACCCTGATTATGTTCCTGAACAACCACCTCAAGAGCCGCAACTACGGCATGGCCGGCGCTCTGTCGGTGTTCCTGTTCATCGTCAGCGGCATTCTCTGCTTCTTCGTCTACCGGATGACCAACGGCAAGGATGACACCGCTGTCAAGCCCGCCAAACAGAAAGGAGGCGCCAAGGCATGAGACATCACAGAACCAAAACCGGTGAGACCATCCTCGCTTATGTCGTTCTGGCCATCCTGTCCTTTTTGTGCCTATTCTTTTTCTACATCCTGATTGTCAACTCCACCCGCTCCCACGCGGACCTGCAGAAAGGCTTCTCCTGGCTGCCGGGAAACTACTTCCTGGAAAATTTGAAGAACGTGGCCAACGACGGTAGTTTCCCCATGTTCAAGGGCATCCTCAACAGTCTGATCGTGTCCTCCAGCTCGGCGGCCCTTTGCACCTACTTTTCGGCTCTGACGGCTTACGGACTGTACGCCTACAATTTCAAGCTGAAAAAGTTTGCCTTTACCTTCATCATGGCCATTCTGGTCATGCCCACCCAGGTCACCGCCATGGGCTTCCTGCGGTTGATGACCAACATGGGCCTGTATGATACCCTGTGGCCCCTGATTATCCCTTCCATCGCATCGCCGGCGGTCTTCTACTTCATGTACAGCTACTTGAAGTCCTCTCTGCCGCTGTCCCTGGTGGAGGCGGCCCGGATCGACGGCTCGGGCGAGTTCCACACCTTCAACCGAATTGTCCTTCCCATCATGAAGCCGGCCATTGCAGTCCAGGCCATCTTCTCCTTCGTGGGCTCCTGGAACAACTACTTCGTCCCGGCTTTGATCATCCAGTCCAAGGACAAGATGACTGTCCCCATCCTGATCGCTGCCCTCCGTGGCGCCGATTACATGAACTTTGACATGGGCAAGATTTACATGATGATCATGGTGGCCATCGTCCCCATCATCCTGGTCTATCTGCTGCTTTCCAAGTACATCATTGCCGGCATTACCCTCGGCGGCGTCAAAGAGTAACAAGCTTCTCATCGCGTTCTCCTTCATCTTCTTCATCATTTCTCCACACAGTGCTGAGGAAAGCCGCCATAGATTTCTGCTATGGCGGCTTTTCTCGTGCAGTGTCATGTTCAGGAGGTTTTTATGGCTTGTATTTCTGTCCACAGCGGCACGCATCAGCCAACCCCGTCTGCCCGTGAACGCGCCCATGCCGCCCTGGCCCGCCGGGCTGCGGCATCGGGAATCGTCCTGCTGAAAAATACCGGTGTTCTGCCGTTGGAGCCGGCCTGTTCCGTAGCTCTGTTCGGCACCGGCGCCAGCCGGACCGTCAAGGGAGGCATCGGCTCGGGCGATGTCAATAACCGCGCCAATGTATCGATTTTCCAGGGGCTGCAGGCGGCCGGCCTCACCATCACCAGTACAAGCTGGATCGCAGACTACGAAGCCCGCTACAAAGCTGCCCGCGCTGCCTGGAAAGCCCAGGTGCTGGAAGCAGCCAAACAGGTGGAAAATCCCTTTGACGCCTACGCTTCCCATCCCTTTGTTCTCCCCCAGGGCCGTCCCGTCCTGCCCCAGGACGTGGAAGGCGCCTCGGTGGTGGTCTATGTCCTCAGCCGGATTTCGGGGGAAGGGAAGGACCGCCGGCTGGAAAAAGGGGATTACTACCTTAGCGACCAGGAATGGGAGGAGCTGCGCAGCCTGAACAGTGTGGGTCTGCCCATCGTTCTGCTGCTCAATGCCGGCGGGCCCATTGAATTGGCCGGTCTGCTGGATGTGGCCACCCATATTGAGGCAGTGGTGCAGATTTCCCAGCCGGGACAGCAGGGCGGAGAAGCCGTGGCGGATGTCCTGTTGGGAAAAGTCACCCCCGAGGGCAAACTTACCGCCACCTGGGCCCGGCGGTACAGCGACTATCCCGAAGCCGATCATTTCGGCATCCTCAGCGGCGACCTGACAAAATCAGTCTACCGGGAGGGCATCTATGTGGGCTACCGGTATTTTGACAGCTTTGGTGTAAAGCCTCTGTTTCCCTTCGGATACGGCTTGTCCTACACCAGCTTTGAGATCCGTATGACCGGGCTGCAGGTACAGCCCGGAGCCGTGGAAGTAAGTGCTTCGGTAAAAAATGTGGGCTTCTGTTTCTCGGGCCGGGAGGTGGTGCAGGTCTATCTGTCCTGCCCCCAGAAGGGCGATGCCCGGGAGCTGCGCCGATTGGCCGGTTTTGCCAAAACCCTTCTGCTGGCGCCGGAACAGAGCCAGACCCTGACCATTTCCATCCCCCAAAAAGTCTTTGCCTCTTTCTCTGAGGAAAAGCAGGGCTGGATGGTGGAAAAGGGACTGTATGGCATCTGGATCGGGAACAGCAGCGCCGCGCTGACGCCCTGCGCCGTCATCCGGGTAGGGGAAGACGTCTGCATCGAAAAGACCCACCCCATCTGCCCGGTACAGGTTCCTTTGGAGGAGCTGGGGGCTGCCGAAGCGGCCCGGCAGGCTGCAGACCCGGGAGAGGATTTGCCGGTCTATGACTTTGCACCCCGGCCTGAGCCGCAGCCGGTCTGGGTCGAATCGCCCCGGGCAGAAGGCCCTGTGGAGGAATTGATTCCGCTGCTCTACGGCAACATCACCAAGGGGACCAGCACCCTGGGCTCGGCAGGCGTCCGGGTGCCCGGCTCGGCGGGAGAGACCTCGGAGGTTTTGGAGCAGACCAGAGGCATTCCCTCCCTCATTATGGCCGACGGCCCTGCGGGTCTGCGGCTTCGGCAGAGCTATCAGACCGACCGGGCCACTGGCCGGGTCTATGGAGTAGGGGTACTGGGCTCTCTGGAAAACGGTTTTTTGGAGACGCCGGTCCAGCACGAGAACGCCGACACATGGTACCAGTTCTGTACAGCATTCCCAGTGGGCACTGCTTTGGCCCAGAGCTGGGACACCGGCCTGATGGAGGAATTCGGCCAGGCCATTGCCTGTGAAATGAAGGAGCTCGGAGTGGATCTGTGGCTGGCGCCCGGTATGAACATCCATCGCAATCCTCTGTGTGGGCGCAACTTTGAATATTATTCGGAGGATCCGGTTCTCTCCGGCCTTCTGGCTGCCGCTGTTACCCGCGGTGTTCAGAAGGATGGCCGGTGCGGTGTCACCATCAAGCACTTCGCCTGCAATAACCAGGAGGACAACCGGATGGGTGTGGATGTTCAGGTTTCAGAGCGGGCCCTGCGTGAGATTTATCTCCGCGGGTTTGAGATTGTGGTAAAAGAGTCCGCTCCTGCTGCGATCATGACTTCTTATAATCGGATCAACGGTGTTTATTCCGCCAATAACCGGGATCTGTGTACTGTTGTGGCCCGGCAGGAGTGGGGCTTTGATGGCTTGATTATGTCGGACTGGAACACCACAGTCCCCGCCGATGGCAGCATTCCCTGGAAGTGTGCCTGGGCAGGCAACGACGTTATTATGCCGGGTAATCCCGATGACGATGCCAATATCCGGGCTGCTTATGCTCGGGGCGACCTCTCCGAGGCGGACATCCGGACCAGTGCAGGACGCCTGATGGCTTTGACCCGGCGATTGCGCGGCTAATCTTCGCTGTTAAAATATAGAAGCAAAACGCCCCCGGCTACCAAAAGCCGGGGGTGTTTTGATGATGAGCGTTTATTCGTCTTTCTGGTACACTCTGACCCAGTCCACCCAAAGGGCTGCGCGGTCCATGTCGGTTGTCACATCAGGGCTTCCGGGCCAGTCTCCTCCCACCGCCAGGTTCAGAATGATGTAAAAAGGCTGATCGAAGGGGGCGGGGTAGGGAACTTTCCCTTTTCCATCGGTGAAGGAATACCACTCCGTCTCGGTAAAGAACAGTTCCCCGTCCAGATACCATTTGATTTTGCCCGGTTCCCACTGAACGGCATAGTTGTGGTACTCCTCTGCAAAACCGCCGGATGGAAGGGCGAAATGGCCCTGGCTCTGCTGGTGAGGGTTGCCATAGTGGATGGTGCCGTAGGTTTTTGTGGTGTCGTGTCCCAGCACCTCCATGATATCAATTTCGCCGCAGCGGGGCCACTGACCATACCGTTCTTCCTCGGTGGGCATCATCCAGAAAGCAGGCAGAAACCCCCGGCCTGCCGGCACCTTGATCCGTGCCTCAAAAATGCCGTACAGGAAATCGTGCTTGTGCTGGGTGTTGACCCGCCCGGAGATATACGACACCGTCCCGTCTGGATTTTTCTTTTCCACCGGTTTCAGCACCAGGCTGCTGTTTTGGATGTAGATGGTCTGGGGGGAATCTATGTAGGCCTGTAGTTCATGGTTTACCCAGCCGGGCTCGTGCAGCTCCACATTCCAATCTTCCCGATTCAGCTCCGGGCCATTAAAGTCGTCCTCCCATTGCAGTGTGTATCCATCGTAGGATAGCGTTTCGCATTTTGCAGGAATAGTGGTCGGATTTGTGGTTTTAGCTTCCATTTGAGTCTGCCTCCTTGATTTTGTTTCGGGTTGTGGGATTTTTATGCAGGGAATTCCGGATTAAAAAGACCTCAGCCGTTGGACAACAGCTGAGGTCGCCTGCAATGAAATTTTAAACAGCAGGAGCTTCGATCTTGTCCAGATGGATCTCGTCGATGCAGATACGGTGCTGCTGACCGATTTGTTCTCCGCCCACGGCTCCCATCGAGATACTGAGCACAGCTTTCATATCAGTGGGATAAGTCATCTGGAAGCAGACCTCATAGGTCTGATATTCCTGACCCAGCTGTACGATGGTTTCGCCCGAATAGGGGGTCCAGTCATTGTCTGCCGTGCCGTCCCGTTGAATCGCAAACATCAGCGGACGGTTCAGAGAGGATTTGGCCTGGAAAGACAAACGATACCACTGGCCTTCCTCCAACTCGATGTTGTTCTGTTTGAGTTGGATTTTCCAGGCTTCGTCGCCGGTATTCTGAATGGTGATATCGGCAGCGGTATCCTCGTTAAGGCTGTCCACCACATAGCTCACATCGGATGTTGTGTAAGCGTACAGTTCGTATCCTGCAAAACCTGCATTGAAACTGCCGTTTTTGATGAGGCTGTCCTCTTCCATTCGTACGTTGTCGATGTAATATACACCCGGCCCACAAATGACAAAGGCAATATCCCGGCAAACAGGCTCTTTCTCCAGAGAGAGCTTATAGCTATAAGTGGTGTCGGAACCGTTGAGCACGGCCTGGAAACGACGCCCAACGGCCCAAACGGAAAGGTTTTTGTCGGCAGGGCCTTCTGCGTCAAAACTCAGCTCAAAGTCGCCGGCTGTCAGCGCCAGATCTTTCTGATACACCACAACCGGGTTCAAGGCAGAAGTCCACTTGCCGGCAGTAATCTCCAGGCGACGGACGTTGTTGTCGTTGGTAACACGGATGCGGGAATCGCCCAATTTCCAGATGTTCCAGTAACCGAGGCGGTTTTCGCCCTCCTGGAATCCGCCGTTGTATACATAGTTGCCGTCAGCAAGGACGACCTTTTTTTCCTTGCCTGGATCATTCTGACCGATCTTCTTCAACGAGACATTGCGGAGGGAAACGCCAGCCGTGGACCCGGCCGCGCCCAGATTGAATTCCAGACGTCCGTTGGCGTCATCGTCTGCGGTCATAGTGAAGGTATAGGTGTAGGTCTGGACCTCGGGCGTCAGCTGGACGACGGTGTCTTCCATGTACCGCTGATAGGAGCGGTCTGGGGCAGAGATGTCCACTTTCATGGTTCGCGGCGCATTGGCGGATGCGTCAAACGTTACCTGATAAACGCCGCCCTCTTTCAGAGGCAAATTGGGCTGGACCAACTGGACGCTGTAGTCCACCGTGCCCTCGCTGGACGTGATGATATGCAGTTCATGGCCGGAGATTTCCGCCTGAGCCTCACCGCCCAGTGCGGTGAGAAAAGTCCAGTCCTGCTGGTCCGACAGGCTCTCGGGTACTGCAAAATTACCGTTGATAATGTAGTTGCCCTCTGCGTCCGGGTCACGCAGAACCACCGTTTTTTCAGGTTTAACCACATCCTCGCTGTAGCTGTCCTTCTGATAGACTTTCACATAGTCCACATAGAGAGCAGCGCTGGCAATGTCAGTGGTTTCGTCGGGGTTGCCCGGCCAGTTTCCGCCCACAGCCAGATTGAGAATGAGATAGAAAGGCTGGTCGAAAGGAGCGGGGTATGTGATTTCACCCTGGCCCTCGGTGGCAGAATACCAGTCGTTCTCGGTATGGATCAGACACCCGTCCACATACCAACTGATTCGGCCCGGTTCCCATTCCACTGCGAAGTTGTGGTATTCCTCCGAAAAACTGCCTGCCGTCAGCTGATAACTGCCCTGACTCTCGCTGTGAGGATTCCCGTAATGGATGGTGCCATAGGATTTGTCGGTGTCGTTACCCAGTACCTCCATAATGTCAATCTCGCCACAGCGGGGCCACTGCCCGTACAGATTCTCGTTGGTTGGCATCATCCAGAAGGCGGGCAGGAACCCTTGGCCTTCAGGCACCTTAATCCGTGCTTCAAAGATACCGTACTTGAAATCATGCTTGTTTTGGGTATTTACCCGGCCGGATGTATAGGACACTGTCCCATCGGGATTCTTTTGTTCTATAGGTTTGATGACCAGGCTTCCATTCTCAAGATAAATATTTTCGGGGGAATCCACATAAGCCTGCAGCTCATTGTTTACCCAGCCAGGGGCATGCAGTTCGATATTCCAGTCACCCCGGTTTAGTTCTGAACCATTGAAATCGTCTGCCCACTGCAGAGTATATCCGTCATATAACAGTTTACCTCCCAGAGCAGGTGTGCTGGTCGAATTTTGTTCCAGTTTTATTTTCTGGTCTGCATTCGGTTCAGCCATGCCGCAAAGCCCCGCCATCAGGGAGACGGCTGTTAAAACAGCCACTAGCCTTTTTGCTTTCATTACGACACAATTCCTCCTTTTTTATTTTTTGCCCGAATAAACCTCTTGATAGTTGCAAAATTATGTATATTTTGCAGTTCTATTTTATCTAAATGATCAGCGTCTTTTATATCAGATACATGCTCATTCTGTTGGATTTTTGTCTTTACCAAAGAGTCTGCAATAGCTTGGAGTTGTAAAAGCACTTAAAATATAGTTTATAATAAAAATTGCCTTGCGAATGAGCGGGAGATATGGTATGTATTATACGAAACTGATTTTGACACAGCTGTCTGAAAGGAGGCTGCTATGACCGCTGTCATCTATGCCCGCTATTCCTCCGACAACCAGCGGGAGGAATCCATCGAAGGCCAGATCCGCGAATGTACGGCCTATGCTGAGAAGAACGATATCACCGTAGTGAAGCACTATATTGACCGTGCCATTTCTGCCAAAACGGATAATCGCCCCCAGTTCCAGCAAATGATCAGGGACAGCGAGCGGAAGCTGTTTGATATGGTTTTGGTTTGGAAGCTGGATCGATTTGCCAGGAACCGATACGACAGCGCCCGATACAAGACTCAGCTCAAGAAGAATGGCGTTAAACTGATGTCGGCTACAGAGATCATCTCAGACGGACCAGAGGGCATCATTCTGGAATCCGTCCTGGAAGGATATGCCGAATACTATTCGGCAGACCTCTCGGAGAAAGTCATTCGCGGTATGACAGAAAATGCTCTAAAGGGCAAGTTTACCGGAGGAGCGGTTCCGGTTGGTTATCGGATTGATGAGAACCAGCGTTTTCAAACCGATCCTTTGACAGCCCCGCTCATTGCCGAAGCTTTCAGGATATATAACGAAGGCGCTACCATGACCGAAGTACGGGACTGGCTGAATGAACACCAGGTTAAAAATCCTCGCGGCGGTCCCATGAGCTATAATACAGTCCAACATATGCTGAAGAATCGCCGCTATATAGGTGAACTGAAATACCGGGATATCTTGATTCCAGATGCCATTCCACCGATTGTGTCACCGGAACTATTCGAGGATGTACAAATCAAGATGGCCAAAAATAAAAAGGCCCCTGCCCGGCGCAAGGCAGAGGATGACTATCTTCTGACTACCAAACTGTTCTGCGGTTACTGTGGTTCCTTGATGTTCGGGGAGAGCGGTACCAGCCGTTCCGGGGACGTGCACCGGTACTATAAATGCGCGACAGTTAAAAAGAGAAAGTCCTGTCAAAAGAAGACTGTCCGGAAGCAGTGGCTGGAAGACTTGGTGATTGCAAAAACCAAAGCTCTTATCATGGATGATACCGTGATTGATTCCCTTGTTTCCAGCGTAATGGAGCTGCAAAACAAAGAAAACATTCGTTTGCCCCTCTATGAGAAACAGCTCAGGGAGACGGAAACGGGCATTCAGAATATGCTCAACGCCATCCAGGCTGGCATTCTGACCAGTTCCACCAAAGAACGGCTGGAAACCCTGGAAACGCAGAAGAAAGAGCTGGAAGCCAAGATCGCCGAAGAGCGGCTGGCAAAGCCCAAGCTCAGCGAGGACTTTGTACGGTTCTGGCTGACTCGGTTCCGCAAGCTGGACCTTTCTCAAAAGGAGCAGCGCCAGGCGCTGATTGATACTTTCATCAACGCCATCTACCTGTACGATGACAAAATGCTCATTACCTTCAACTACAAGGAAGGGACGGAGACTGTTTCCTTTGCCCAAGCCACAGAGGCTGTGACAAGGGAAATTGGTTCGGATTTGGATTGCTTAACTGCACCAAGAAAAACCAGTACACAATGTGTACTGGTTTTTCTTTTTCGGTGCGGAAGAGGACTTGAACAGCACGGCCCCACCGCAGGTGGGGCAACAAAAGCCCCAGTGGGGCTTTTGTTAGTGCGCGGTTCCCAACCTGTAGGAATGTCTACCGGGAGGCTTGCCGCTAAAGTCAAAACCACCGGCTGAGCCGGTGGCTTGAGTAAGCCCTAGAAGGGCATAATACTAGCAAAGCCCCTTAAGGGGCCCTTTTATTTACGCCTTAGTTTCCTTGCTACCCGTAAACGGATTCACGAACTCCTTAAGGCTCAACTGATCGGTAGTCTGGTCCTGTTGCAGTTGATTTTTAATATACTCTTGGATTTTCTTTTTGTTCTTTCCTACCGTATAAAACAAAAAGGGGCTGTTGCACAAGCCCCAACAAAAAGGCCAGAGTTATTGAGCCAAAAGGCTTTACAACTCTGGTCTTTTGCTTTAACGTTAACAGTGCTAATGGTAGAAAAGAGATTTCCGTCTGCTGGGCATTGATCGCACCGGGGTGAAGGATGCGCTGGACGCTCCATGCGCGCAGAGGTCTGGCATTATTCTGGCCGTTTTTACATCTTCTGGATGACGGCGCCAAGCCAGCGGCACATGGTATCTCCCGCCTGATTGGCAATTTCCAGCACGCGGGCATGGCTGTGCTTCACGGTCTGGATACCGGTGGCCATATTGGTGATGCAGCTGACCGCAAGCACCTTCATTCCCATATAATTGCAGACCATCGTTTCCGGTACGGTACTCATGCCCACGGCATCTGCGCCCATGCCTGCAAAGGCGCGTATCTCCGCAGCGGTCTCGTAGCAGGGCCCCATGAATCCCAGATAGATACCCTCCTTGTAGTCGATGCCCATTTCCTCAGCGGTGTGCTTGGCAAGCTCCTGCAGTTCCAGATTGTAGGGCTCGGTCATGTCCGGAAACCGGGGGCCGAACCGTTCATCGTTGGGGCCGATGAGGGGATTCGTGCCCATCATGTTGATGAAGTCGGTGATGAGCATCAGGGTGCCGGGAGCAAAGTCCCGGTTGATGCCGCCGCAGGCATTGGTCAGCACCACCTGCTCCACGCCCAGCAGCTTGAGGACATAGAAGGGGTAGCAGACCTCCTTCATGCTGTAGCCCTCATAAAAGTGGAAGCGGCCTTCCAAGGCATAGACTTCTTTTTCGCCCAGTCTGCCTGCCAGCAAAGCGCCTTTGTGCCCTGCCACTGTGGATACCGGGAAGTTGGGGATGTCCTTGTAGGGCAGTTCCTCTGTGTCGGTAAAGTCTGCGGTCAGGTTTCCCAGCCCGGACCCCAGCACCACCGCCACCTTTGGGCGTTTGGTGGTGTGTGCCTTGATGTACTCTGCACTTTCCAGTGCTTTTTCATAAAGATTTTCCATAGTGTATTCTCCTTTTTTGTGAGATCGTTAAACAAGGTGGACCAGAAGCATATTTCGATGCATCGGTTCCGCACCGCTATGTCAATGCTGTGCAGGAAACCACAAAAATGACGCTGCTGATCCAATATTTATAAAAGAGCTCGATTGTAATAGGAGTATGAAAATCGATTTTCTGCTGCCGGAGGATAGCTTATAAAAATCGCGCAGTATCAGCAAAAGCAGGGGGCTGTTGCAAAATAGCCCCAACGAAAAAAAGAGATAGACTTTCCCGAAGGGGTTGCCTATCTCATTCTTTGTTGTAAGCTGAGGTTGTGAAAAAACAGATACAACAAGAACAGTATACAGGAACGGGCGGCACATATCAACAGCCGACTCTGCCAATAAGCGAAAATATTTTAATCCACGGTCTGCATGGCTTCGCTCGGGGGATAGAGCCCATTTAAAAATCTGCGGAAAATATAAAAAGCAAGTGCATCCCCTCTCCATCAAAAATTTTGGTTTTCGAGAAAAAGTGTTGCACTTGCTTTTCTTTATGTGAGATCTCGGTTTGAATTATCGCGTAATATCGTCAACCCAAAGAGTGCTGTATTTTGCAGCAGCCCCTTTGATTTTATGACCGCGATTTTCCAAAGCAGCGCCTGTCAATGCGGCATCGCAGCGCTATGCCGTGTGCGGTCACGCCCAGTTTTTCCGCCCATAGCGGGTGGTCAGCTGGCAGATCTCTTTTTGGAGTTTCTTGGTCAGCTGGGTCTTTTTCAGCCGCCAGCGCCAGTTCTGGCCCACGGTGGAGGGCTGATTGATGCGGGCAGAATTGTCCAGCCCCAACCAGTCCTGCATGGGAACGATGCAGGTCGCCGCTGCGCTGCGCAGGATCAGTGCGATCATGCTTTTATAGAGCTGCTCTTCCGGGGTGGCGTAGTCGTACAGGTAGTCCCGCACCATGGCACGCTCGGCATCGGTGATGGTCTGGTACCACGACACCAGCGTCTCGTTGTCGTGGGTGCCGGTATAGGCCACACTGTTCACAGGGTAGTTGTGGGGCAGGTAGTCGCTGGCGCTGCCGGTGTCCCGGGAGTCAAAGGCAAATTCCAGCACCTTCATGCCGGGGAAGCCGCTGTCCCGCACCAGCTGACGAACCGTCTCGCTCATATAGCCAAGATCCTCTGCAATGATCTCCCGCTTGCCCAATGCCTGCTCCACGGCGCGGAACAGCTCGATGCCGGGGCCCTTCTCCCAGTGGCCCGCCGCCGCAGTCTCGCTGCCGTAGGGGATGGAGAAATACTCATCGAAGCCGCGGAAGTGGTCGATGCGCACCACATCGTACAGCTCGAAGCAGTACCACAGGCGGGTGATCCACCACTGATAGCCGGTTTCGCGGTGAGCTTCCCAGCGGTAGAGCGGATTGCCCCAGAGCTGACCGGTGGGCGAAAATCCATCCGGGGGGACGCCCGCCACCGCCGTGGGGATGTTGTCCTTGTCCAGCTGGAACAGCCCCGGGTTTGCCCATGCGTCCGCCGAATCCAGCGCCACATAGATGGGGATATCGCCGATGATGCGGATGCCTTTGCTGTTGGCATAGGCTTTCAGTTTGCGCCACTGCTCGTCGAACTTGAACTGGAGATACTTGTGGTACTCCACCTCAAAATACAGCTCCCGGCGGTAGTAGTCCATGGCAGGCTGCCAGCGCAGACGGATGTCCTCGGCCCACTCGATCCACGGCTTGCCCTCAAAGCGGTCTTTCACCGCCATAAACAGGGCAAAATCATCCAGCCACCACTTGTTTTTCTCACAGAATGCCGTAAACACTTCGTTGTGGCCGATGTCGCTGCGGGAGTACGCCAGCCGCAGCAGACGGCCGCGCTCGGTATACAGACGGCTGTAGTTGATGTCGTCTGCCTTGCGGCCGAAGTGTGCCTTTTTGCACTCGTCGGCCGTCAGCACCCCTTCCTCCACCAGTGCATCCAGACTGATGAAATACGGATTGCCCGCAAAGGCGGAAAAGCTCTGATAAGGGCTGTCGCCGTAGCTGGTAACACCCAGCGGCAGGATCTGCCAGTAGGTCTGCCCGGCTTCCTTGAGCCAGTCCACAAAGTCGTATGCCTCCTGCGAAAAGCAGCCGATGCCGTAAGGGGACGGCAGACTGCTGATGGGCAGCAAAATGCCTGCACTTCTCTGCATCTTCGATTTCCTTCCTTTATAACTCGATCAAAATACCTGCATGGTCGGATACCTGCGGCTCCTGCAAGCCGTTGAACACCACCCGGCTGCTTTTTACGGCTGCTGCTCGGGAGCACCAGATCTGGTCGATGCGCTTTTTTGCCGCCGCATCCGGGGCATCCCGCCAGCCATCGATGGCCTGTACAACGGTGTAGCCATCATCCCGCTGCTGCGCCAGACGATAGGTGTCCTGCCAGCCGCTGCGGAGGATGAGGTCATAGCCTTCCCCCCGCACGTCGGCTTCACTGTTGAAGTCCCCCAGCAGAAAGGCGGTCTGTTTTGCGCCCGCTGCCTGCGACAGCGTTTCCCACTGGGCAGCAAACGGCTCCTCTTCGTCCTTCCACCAGCCCATGTGCACCGTATAATACCAGACGTCTCCTGCACAGACGCCCAGTGTGCGGCGGGTCTTCCAGTTGCTGTAATCGTTTGTTTTGCTCAGCAGCAGGTTTTCGGCGGCGGTGATGGGCGCACGGCTGAACACCGCCGCGCCCTCATCGTAAATATCGTAGCCGACCTTTGCCGGGAGCCAGCTCCAGTAGTAGTGCACGCCCCGCTGTTCCAGCATCCGGGCCACCGCTGCGGCGTGGTTGTCCGCTTTCAGCGGCACCCTATTGCCAGGGCAGGGATAGTAACCTGCCGGAGCGTCCCCCAGCAGCGGAGCGGCGGCGGTCTGGTTCACCTCCTGCAGGGCGAACACCTCCGGCTGCTCCGCTGCGATAAAGTTTACAAAGATCTCACGCTTGGCCTCATAGTCCGGCTCGATGAGGCTGTGGGTATTCAAAGTCAGCAGTTTCATAGTTTTTTACAGAATATCATTGATATCAGATTTCAGAACGTCTGCCTTGGGGCCGTACACAGCCTGAATGCCGTCGCCCTTCACCAGCAGGCTCAGGGCACCCTCAGCCTTCCATGCGGCAAGGTCGGCCACCTTGGCGGGGTCCTTCACGGTAACGCGCAGACGGGTCATGCAGGCATCCACCAGCACGATGTTCTCACGGCCGCCCAGCAGGGCGATGATGCGCTCGGCCTGACCGTTGTCGGCCTTTTTGTCGGCCTTTTTCTCGGTCTTTGCGTCGGCAGCGGAATCGTCCGCGTTGTCATCGGTGTAGTTGCCCAGACGGCCCGGCGTTGCCAGATTGAGCTTGCCGATCATGAAGTAAGCCACAACGTAGCCGATGGCAAAGAATGCGATCACGCAGATCACAAAGTTGATGATATCGCCGCCCAGACCGGCCTGCAGGGACATGGGAATGCGGGTGATGAATTCCAGATTGCCGAAGGAGTGCAGGCGCAGATGGATGATGCCTGCCATGGCGAAAGCACAGCCCTGCAGCAGTGCGTACACGATGTACAGCGGCATGGCGCAGAACATGAACATGAATTCCAGCGGCTCGGTGACGCCGGTCAGGAACACGGCCAGTGCGGTGGAGATGAACATGGACTTATAGTTTGCGCGCTTGTCGGCGTCCACACGGCGGTACATGGCCAGTGCGATGCCCAGCAGCAGACCGGTAGCGCCGATCATCTGGCCTACCTTGAAGCGGGCGGGGGTGACGGTAGCCAGCAGGTTGTTGTAAGCGGCCATGTCACTGGCCTTCTTGAAGTTGATGAGGTCGTTGGCCCATGCCAGCCACAGCGGGTCCTGACCAAATACCTGACTGCCTGCATTGACGCCGGTGGCGATGGTATAGGTGCCGCCGAAGGAGGTGTAGTTCATGGGGATGGTCAGCATGTGGTGCAGACCGAAGGGCAGCAGCAGACGTTCCAGCGTACCATAGATGAACGGAGCCAGAACGGGAGAGGTCTCGGAAGAGTTGGCGATCCAGATGCCGAAGTTGTTGATGCCGGTCTGGACCACAGGCCAGAACAGCGACAGCACGATGGAAATGACCACCGAGTAGCCAATGACCACCATGGGCACGAAGCGCTTGCCGTTGAAGAAAGCCAGTGCATCCGGCAGCTTGCGGAAGTTATAGTATTTATTGTAAGCCACACCGCCCACAAAACCGGCGATGATGCCCACGAACACGCCCATGTTCAGGGCCGGAGCACCCAGAACGGAGGTAAAGTAGCCGTTGACGGCGATCTCCTGCCCGAACAGGGTGTGGGTCACGGCATTGGGGTCTGCCAGCATGGCGCTGGTGACACCGAAGATGTTGCCGGTGATCACATTGATGAGGGCAAATGCCAGCACCGCCGCGAAGGCACCGCCGGCGCGCTCCTTTGCCCAGCTGCCGCCGATGGCCACGGCGAACAGGATGTGCAGGTTGTTGATGACTGCCCAACCGATGTTCTCCATGGTGGTGCCGATGGTCATGACTGCTGCGATGTCGCCGCCGCCCATCTGCACCAGCTTGCCCAGACTGATCATCAGACCGGCAGCGGGCATGACGGCGATGACCGTCATCAGCACCTTGCCCAGCTTTTGTAAAAAGTCGAAGTTGATGAGCCCCTTTTTGCCCGGAGCCGCTTTTGTTGTTGCCATGATGTTCCTCCTTATTTCCTTTTGCATCGTTTTACGCAAGTGTTGCGTCACGTTTGCGTAACTTTACGCAACAAGAATAATCCAACTCCGCAATTTTTACAAGAGTTTTCTATGGCAAAAATAAACTTTCTACGTTTTCCACAACACAGTAAAAGATTCTTTGTGAAAGTTGTCGAAGGTACGCAGAGTGACGCATTGCACGATTTGCGCAACTCTTTGCGCAAACATTGACATTGCGTGCAAACGGCTTTACAATAGAAGCAATATCGATCCGGGAGGAACAGATCATGGCAGTTACCATCAAGGATGTCGCCGCAGCAGCGGGGGTCTCCCCCTCCACGGTGTCCCGCACCTGCAAGGACAGCCCTTCCATCAGCCGGGACACCAAGGAGCGGGTGCGCCGCATCATGGCACAGCTGGGCTATGAGCCGAACTTTGAAGCCGAACCAGTGGAAGCTTTTTCCAAGACCATCGGCATCATTCTGCCCTCCTCCCAGCGGGACGTCTACGAGAATGCATTCCATCTGGAGATCATCCGCGGCATCGGGCAGTTCTGCAACCAGCGGCGGTATGTGAACACGGTCATCACCGGGCAGGACGATGCAGAGGTTCTGGACGCCATCCAGAGCATGGTGGCCAACGCACAGGCAGATGGCTTTATCCTGCTCTACTCCAAAAAGGACTGCCCTGTGGCGGCGTATCTGCGCAATGAAGGGCTGCTCCATGTCATTGTGGGCAAGGCGGCGCAGTCCGCCAACCAGACCATCTATATCGACAACGACAACGCCCTTGCCGGAGAGGAAGCCGCCGACTACCTCTATGAGATGGGCCACCGCCGCATTGCCTATTTTGGTGTCAGCAATGCCATGCTGTTTTCGGCAGAGCGTAAGCGCGGTTACCAGATGTCCCTGCTCAAGCACGGCATCACCCCCCGGGAAGAGGACTGTGTGGAGGTCAACACCCTGAACGATGCCTACGAGGGGGCGCTGAAAGCCCTGCTCACCGCGCCGGACCGCCCCACCGCCATGCTGGTCAGCGATGATATTCTTGCTGTGGTGCTGGAACAGTTCTGCGGCAAACTGGGGCTGCACGTCCCGAAAGACCTTTCCATCGTGTCCTTCAATAACTCGCTGTTCTCCCGCATCACCAGCCCGCAGCTGACCACCGTGGACGTGAATCCCTACCAGCTGGGCATGGAAGCGGCCAGCCAGACCATCAACCACATCGAGAACCCGAATCTTCTGGCAACCAAGATCATCGTGCCGCACCGGCTCATCCTACGGGAGAGCTGCTGCCCGCCGCCGGAGGTCTGATGTGCAAAAAACGAGGCCGTTTCCTCTCTTTTCCAGAGAGGCAGAACGGCCTCGTTTTGTTTATTTTTTCCGGTACTCCCGGGGCGTCATGCCGAAGTGTGCCTTGAACGCCCGGTTAAAATAGGAGAGGTTCTCAAACCCGCACCGGGAAGCGATGGTCAGAACCGTCTCATCCGTGGCCTGCAGCGCTTCGGCGGCGGCGTTGAGCCGGTACTCGTTCAGAAAGGCCACAAAGCTCTGTCCGGTCATCTGCCGGAACCACCGCATAAAATGGCTGGCGCTGAAGGAGCAGACCCCGGCGGCATCCGCGACCCGGAGCGCCTCGGCATAATGAGCCGAGAGCCATTGCAGGAGCGTTTTCAGCCGCTGGGTATCGGCTGTCTCGGCGGCAAGCCGCTGCCGGCCCTGTGCAAGGAGCAGGGCAAGAAACCGCAGCAGCGCCCCCTTGACCTGCAGCTCATAGCCGGGGAGCTTGGCACGGTTGGCATCCTCCACCTCCCGCAGGCAGGCGGCGGCCTGCAGATAGCACAAATCGTTCGGGGTCAGCCGCGCAGGCAGCGACAGGCGCCCGCTTTGCAGCGGAAGCAGATATTTCTCGGCACAAAGGTCCTCTGCGCCGCCCAGAAGCTCCAGCTCAAAAATGATATTTTCGTATTCCATGCACTGCCCTTCGGCCTGCCGCAGGGCATGGAGGGTACCGGGCGTAAAAATAAAGATGTCCCCCATGCGGGCCGGGCAGCTCTCAGCGCCCACCTGCACCAGCCCTGTGCCCCGCTTGACAAAGACCAGCTCCATGCTCTCCTGCCAGTGGAGCGCCACCTGCGGAAAGTCCCCCGGAATGGTGCAGGGATACAGATTGAAGGGAAACCGCACGGCACCGTGCTGCTTGGTCTCCTGCAAAGATGCCTGATTTTGCATCGTTTCACCTCCCGATGATAGGATTGTACCACAGTCTGCGCTTTTTAGGCAAGATTTTGATTGTTTTATGTGGTATATCTGGAAGTACAGATGTCAAACCTGTTTTCCGCAAGGTGTATTTGAAAACAAAGAAAATGGCGAATATTCCGCAAGCACAAGCGGGCTCTAAGGCGAAGAGCCACAGGGATCCTTTGTGGATCTCAAGGCTGTTTCACGCAAGATCCGGCTGTGCTTGTAGAAACAGACTAAATTTTCGACTTTTCAGATACACTCTAACAAAGGAGGATGCATTTATGAGCTTTACCGAAACGTTACAGGGTCTCACGGGCAAGCCGCTGGCGGACTGCACGAATCAGGAGCTGTATCTCGCGCTGCTGGAACTCGTCCGGCAGAAGAGCGCCGACCGTGTGCAGCCGGTCACCGGCCGCAAGCTGTACTATATCAGCGCCGAATTTCTCATCGGCAAGCTGCTGTCCAACAACCTCATCAATCTGGGACTGTACGATGAAGCCCGGGATGCACTGGCTGCCGTCGGCAAGAGCCTTTCCGATATCGAAGAGGTGGAGCCGGAACCCTCTCTGGGCAACGGCGGTCTGGGCCGTCTGGCTGCCTGCTTCCTCGACTCTCTGGCAACGCTGAACCTGCCCGGCGACGGCGTGGGCCTGCGATATCACTTCGGCCTGTTCCACCAGTCCTTTGAGGACGGCGTGCAGAACGAAAAGCCCGACCCGTGGCTCACCGCCCACAGCTGGGCGGAAAAGACCGACATCACCTACCCGGTGGAGCTGGCGGGCAAGGAGTACACTGCCCGGCTGTACAAGCTGGCCGTCACCGGCTACGAGGGCCGCACCAACACCCTGAACCTGTTTGACCTTGACACCATCGATGAGAGCATCGTCCACGACGGCATTGCCTTCGATAAAACTGCCATCGACAAGAACCTGACCCTCTTCCTCTACCCGGATGATTCCGATGAGGCGGGCCGCCGCCTGCGGGTGTACCAGCAGTACCTGATGGTCTCTGCCGGTGCCCAGCTCATTCTGGCCGAGTGTGCCGCCCGGGGCTGCGATTACCACGATCTGGCCGACTACGCCGCTATCCAGATCAACGACACCCACCCCAGCATGGTCATCCCGGAGCTGATCCGGCTGCTGGGCGAAAAGGGCATCGAATTTGAGGAAGCCGTAAAGATCGTCACAAAGACCTGCGCCTACACCAACCACACCATTCTGGCCGAAGCACTGGAAAAGTGGCCCCGCGCCTATCTGGATGCCGTTGTGCCCCAGCTGATGCCCATTATCGAAAAGCTGGACGCGCTGGCCCGCACCCGCACCAAGGACGAGAGCCTTGCCATCATCGACAAGGACGACCGGGTGCACATGGCCCACATGGACATCCACTTCACCCACTCCACCAACGGCGTGGCGGCGCTGCACACCGAGATTTTGAAGAATTCCGAGCTGCACGGCTTCTATGAGCTGTACCCGGAAAAGTTCAACAACAAGACCAACGGCATCACCTTCCGCCGCTGGCTGCTGGAATGCGACCCCCGCCTGACCGCCGCACTGGAACAGCACATCGGCTCCGGCTTCCGCAAGGACGCTGCCGAGCTGGAAAAGCTGCTGGCTTTTTCTGATGACGAAGCTGTGCTGGACCAGCTGACCGCCGTGAAGAAGGCCAACAAGGAAGCGCTGGCAGACTGGCTGCTGCGCACCCAGAAGGTGAGCGTGAACACCGATGCCGTGTTCGATATCCAGTCCAAGCGCCTGCACGAGTACAAGCGCCAGCAGTTGAACCTGCTGTACCTCATCCATCAGTACTACGAGATCAAGGCCGGGCACCTGCCCGCTGCTCCGCTGGTGAGCATCTTCGGTGCCAAGGCCGCACCTGCCTACACCATTGCAAAGGACATCATCCATGCGCTGCTGACCTTGTCCAAGGTCATCGCCGCAGACCCGGAGGTGTCCCAGTGGCTGCAGGTGGTCTTTGTGGAGAACTACAACGTCACCGCCGCCGAAAAGCTGATCCCCGCCTGTGACCTGTCCGAGCAGATCAGCCTTGCCTCCAAGGAAGCCTCCGGCACCGGCAACATGAAGTTCATGCTGAACGGCGCGCTGACGCTGGGCACCATGGACGGTGCTAATGTGGAGATCAGCCAGCAGGTGGGCGAGGAGAACATCTATATCTTCGGCCAGACCTCCGATCAGGTCATCCACCGCTACGCCGTGGGCGACTACGACCCCGCCCAGTGGGTGGAGGGGGATGCCAACATCCGCCGCGCCATCAACTTCCTCACCGGCCCGGAGATGCTGGCCGCCGGTCACGCCGAAAACCTGACCCGCCTGCACAACGAGCTGATCCATAAAGACTGGTTCCAGACCCTGCCGGACTTCAACGCCTACGTGGTGCGCAAGGGGCAGGCCCTCAGCGATTACGCCTGCGACCCGAAGGGCTGGCGGCGCAAGTGTCTGGTGAACATTGCCAAAGCAGGCATGTTCTCCTCCGACCGCACCATTGCCGAGTACGACCGTGACATCTGGCATCTGGGCAAATAATTTTCCCTGAACTGCGTTTCACCATCATTTTTTCAAAGGCTGCTGCACGCTTTTTGCCGTGCAGCAGTTTTTTGTATAACGAAAAGGCCCTTCCTGTTTGTCAAGCAGGGAGAGCCTGTATCTATTCGGCATTGCCGCTGTTTGCGGAGAAAGCGGTCTGACGGCCTGCCCTTTATCCTCTCCACCCTCTGGCAGAGGGGTCCAGCATTTCGGCGGCAGAATAAACAAGGGCGTTGCAGATGGCTGCGGCCACATTGCTGCCGCCCTTGCGGCCCATCGCAGCAATGGCAGGCACGCCGTGCTGTTCGCAGATTGCAAAAAGGGTCTCCTTGCTTTCCACCACGTTCACAAAGCCCACCGGCACACCGATGACCAGCGCAGGCCGCAGCCCGGCTTCTATTTCTTCTGCGATGGTCAGCAGGGCTGTGGGCGCATTGCCCACGGCAAGGATGGCCCCCGGGTGCTCCCGGGCAGCGCGGTGCATGGCAGCCACGGCGCGGGTGGTGCCCGCCTGCTTTGCCGCTTCGGCCACAGCGGGGTCGGCCATGTAGCAGACGGCCTCACAGCCCAGCTTTGCAAGGCCCGGTCTGGAAATGCCCGCCAGCGCCATATTGGTGTCGGTGACGATCACCGCCCCCCTCTGCAGGGCCCTGACAGCGGCCTGCACCGCGCCGGGAGTAAAGCGCAGATTTTTTGCGTAGTCGAAATCGGCAGTGGTGTGGATGACCCGTTTGACCACCGCAGCCGTCTCCGGCGGCGGGGTCAGGCCCAGCTCGTCCAGTTCCCTTGTGATAATGGAGATGCTCGTCCGTTCAATGTCGGCGGGCAGATGATGCTGCGGTGTCATGCGTTCTCTCCTTTCGGTCCGGCAAGGCCCATAGCGGCGTAAACGGCAGGCAGGTCCAGCGCCGCACGCACGCCGTCTGCCAGCAGGTCAAACTGCTGCTGACGGTATTGTTCCATGGGGATGAGGTCGGCCCCGGCCGGGTCGATCCCCTTCTTTCTGCACAAAAAAGCGGTCAGTTTTTCAGTCAGTTCGCCGGTGTCGAACAGCCCGTGCAGGTAGGTGCCGAACACATTGCCCTGCACACAGCCCTCCGGCGTGCCGTCTGCAAGGGTGCAGAACGCGCTGCCCCGCACCTCGGTGCGGCCTGCGTGGATCTCGTAGCCCGTGAGCGCTGCCCCGGCAAAGGGAGCAGCGGCAGCGCGGGCTGCGGTCTGAGTCAGGTGCTTTTCGGTGCCGAACACCGTCGTGGTGGGCAGCAGGCCAAGGCCCCGCAGGGTGCAGGGGGTGCCGCTCTCCTCCCCTGCCGGGTCGCAGAGCTGTTCGCCCAGCATCTGATAGCCGCCGCACACACCCAGCACCGGTGTACCGGCTGCCGAAAGCCTGAGCACCGCCGCTTCCAGCCCGCTTTCCCGCAGCCAGCGCAGGTCATCCATGGTGTTCTTGGTGCCGGGCAGGATGACGAGATCCGGTGCGCCCAGCTGGCGGGTGCGCTGCACATACCGCACACCCAGCAGCGGGTGCTGTTCCAGCGGGATAAAGTCGGTGAAGTTGGACACATGCGGCAGGCGCAGGATGGCGATATCCAGCGGCTTGACGGCGCTTTTTGCTTCCAGACGATCCGAGAGAGAATCCTCGTCCTCGATCTCCACCCGCAGATACGGCACCACACCCACTATGGGCAGGTGCGTTTTTTCTTCCAGCATGGCAAGGCCGGGCCGCAGGATCCCCACATCGCCCCGGAACTTGTTGATGATGAGTCCCCTGATGCGGGCACGCTCGTCGGCTTCCAGCAGCTCCACGGTGCCGTACAGCTGCGCGAACACGCCGCCCCGGTCGATATCGCCCGCCAGCAGCACCGGTGCATCCACCAGCTTTGCAAGGCCCATGTTGACGATATCATCCGCCTTCAGGTTGATCTCTGCCGGGCTGCCCGCGCCTTCGATCACGATGATGTCGTTCTCGGCGGCAAGGCTGTTGTAGGCTTCCAGAATGTCCGGGATAAGGCTGCGCTTCATCCTGAAATAATCGGCGGCGGACATCTGGCCCCGGGCTCTGCCATTCACAATGACCTGACTGCCCATATCGCTGCTGGGCTTGAGCAGGATGGGGTTCATCCGCACATCCGGTTCTGCGCCCGCAGCCTGTGCCTGCACCACCTGAGCACGGCCCATCTCCGCACCATCGCGGGTGACGAAGCTGTTCAGGGCCATATTCTGGCTTTTAAAGGGTGCCACACGGTAGCCGTCCTGCGCAAAAATGCGGCACAGCGCCGCGCACAGCAGGCTTTTGCCCGCACCGCTCATGGTGCCCTGCACCATAATGCATTTTGCTTTGCTCATTGCGCCACCTCCGGCAGGGTCTCGGCCAGCAGCGCAAGCAGCTGCCGGTTCTCGGTCTCGGTGCGCACGGCGGTGCGGTACCAGCCTGCGTCCAGACCCGGATAGTTGCCGCAGCTGCGCAGCACCGCACCCTTGTGCCGCAGCGCAGCGCCCAGCGCTTCCGGTGCACGGAACAGCAGATAGTTGGCCCGGCCCTCGATCACCCGCAGGCCCAGCGCCCGCAGGCCGTCTGCCAGCACAGGCCGCTGTGTTTCGATCAATGCGCGCACCTGCGTCACATATTCCGTCTCGTCCAGCGCAGCAATGCCTGCCGCCTGCGCCAGACCGGACACCGCCCACGGCTGGCCCGCCGCCTGCATCCGGGCAAGCAGCTCTGCATCAGCGCTTAGGGCATAGCCCAGACGCACGCCCGCCATGCCGTAGAGCTTGGTGAAGGCTTTCAGAATAATCAGCTTCCTGCTGGTGCTCAGCAGCCGCTTTGCGGAAAGGCTCTGCCCCTCGGGCAGAAAATCCAGAAAGCATTCGTCCACGGCCAGCACTGCACCCACGGCCTCGCATCTGCGCAGCAGAGCCTCCACAAGGGCCGGCCGGGCCAGCTGACCGGTGGGGTTGTTGGGCTGACAGAGGAACACCAGATCGATGCCCGGGTGCACCGCATCAAGGATGGCGTCCGTCACTGCAAAATCGTTTTCCTCCCGCAGGAAATGCCGCTCCACCCTGCAGTCCGCAGTTCCCAGTGCCGTGGCGTACTCGGCGAAGGTGGGTGCCGTCACAAGGGCGGTGCGGGGCTTTTGGGCCAGCGCCAGCCGGAAGATGAGGTCTGCCGCGCCGTTGCCGCACAGCAGCCATTCGGCGGGCACCCCCTCAGCCACCGCCAGCTTTTCACGCAGGGCCCGGCACAGCGGGTCGGGGTAGCGGTCGGCCGTGGCAAGGGACGCCGTAATGGCCTTTGCCACGCCCCCGGGCAGACCCAGCGGGCTGACATTGGCCGAAAAATCCAGCGGATCGCGGCCGAACTCGGCGCGATAGCCCGCCCAGTCGCCGCCATGGGTCAGTGGTTTCATAGGTTCTCCTTTGTGCTTTTGGATAAGCAGCCTCGCCCTCTCAGGCTCACATTCGTTCGCCAGCTCTCCCAAAGGGAGAGCCCTTGGCAAAGAGGTAAAGTTTGCGTGGACTGCCAAGGCCTCCCACTTTGGGGGAGGTGGCATTGCGAAGCAATGACGGAGAGGGCAAGCATGCTAATGGCCGCCCGATGACAAATCGGAAATACCGTCTTCACAAAATTCCCCGTATTGCTGCACCCCATGCCAGCGCAAAGCCGCTTGCCACATACATCATGCGGTTGGCGCGCAGGATGTCCTGCGGCTCAATGGGGCGCAGGGCATCACCGATGGTGGGCTTGGGGTAATATTCGCCAAAATAGTAGGCCGGGCCGGCCAGCTGCACGCCCAGTGCACCGGCGCAGGCGCTTTCGGTCTGGGCGCTGTTGGGACTGGCGTGGCAGTGCCGGTCCCGCCGCCAGATGCGCCATGCACCTTTGGCATCGTTTCCGGTAAAGGCCGCAGCCGCCACCCACAAAAGGGCGGCAAGGCGGCTGGGGATGTAATTTGCCACATCGTCCAGCTTCGCGGCTGCGCGGCCAAAATAAAGGTACTTCTCGTTCTTGTAGCCCAGCATGCTGTCCATGGTGTTGATGGCCTTGTAGGTCAGCGCCAGCGGTGCCCCGCCGATGAGCATATACAGCAGCGGCGCAATGACGCCGTCGCTGGCATTTTCGGCCACCGTTTCCACCGCAGCCTTGGTCACGCCCTCGGCGGTCAGGTTCTGGGTGTCGCGGCCCACGATGCGGCTCACGGCTTTGCGGGCAGCGGGCAGGTCGTTCCGGACCAACTCGTTATACACATTTGTGCTCTCCTGTGCAAGGCCCTTGGCTGCCAGCGCCTGCCCGCACCAGAACATCTGTACGGCAAGGCCCAGCCACGGGCTGAGCTTTGCCGCCGCCAGACACACAAGGCTCGTGACCAGAAAGGTGCCCACCGGCAGGCAGAACGCCGTCACGGCACCGCCCAGCAGCTCTCCCTGCGGGGTGCCGGGCAGGCGGGCACGCAGGAACTTTTCCAGCCGGGAGATGCATCTGCCCATGAGCACCACCGGGTGCGGCAGCCACGCCGGGTCGCCGAAGAGCGCGTCCAGCACAAAGCCGCCGACAACTGCCTGAAGGATCATGCCCTGCTCTCCTTTGTGTACTGGACGGTCTTCACGAGATACAGCAGATGCTTTTCCGTCCAGTCCTTTGCATCCAGCACAAAGCCGCCCGCGTTGGGCCCGCACCATGCATAGTAGTCCCTGTGGGGGACGGCAAACCGCTCCATGGCGGCCATCTGAGTGCCGCCGTGGGCCAGAATGACCAGCCGCTCTTCGCCTGCGGCAAGGGCTTTATCGATCAGCTCTGCCACAGTGCGGCAGATGCGATCCGAAAAGTCCGTCTTGCGCTCTCCGTCCGGGCAGGGGCTTTCGCAGTTGGCCTTCACCCATGCCTGATACTCGGGGTCCTTTTCCATCTCGATGAAATTGCGGCCCTCAAAGCTGCCAAAGCACATCTCTTTCAGACCGTCCACCGGCACAAGCTTCGCCTCCGGGAACAGGATGCGCGCCGTCTGGCTGGTGCGCTGCAGGGTGGAAACATAGACCACATCGGGGTCAAAATCTGCCCGGCGCAGCTGAGCAGCGCCTTCGGGTGAGAGCGGGATGTCGCGCTGGCCCTGATAACGCTTCTGGGCGTTGTATTCCGTCTGGCCATGACGCAGAAGATAGATCAGCATTGAGACAATTCTCCTTTCAAAACCGTTGGGATGCCGCAGAACATCTGCACGACGCACTCTGCCCGCGCGGCCAGCAGGCAGGCAAGCCTGCCCGCCGCCTCGCGGTCGGCACGCTGCTTTGGGTCCATCGGCACAACACCGCCGCCTACCTCGGTGGCGATGAGGATATCGTATTCAGAAGCAAGGCGGTCTGCCAGCCGTTCCAGTGCCTCGCGGTCGGCGGCATCTGCCGCCAGCTGCTGCACATCGGCCAGCGCCTTGCCGGGAAGTGTTTGCGCAAAAGTGCGCTTGCCGCTGTAGAGCGGCCCGGTGATAAAGATCATAGCAGTCCTCCCCACTGGCAGGCACACAGCGCCGCCAGCATCCAGAGCTCGGCCTTTTGCAAAAACCACCCGGCAAGGTCGCCGGTGATGCCGCCGAACTGCTTCCGGCTCACGGCATGGTAGCGCCAGAGCACCGCCAGCGCTGCCAGCACCAGCGCCCAGCCGCCCAGCGCCGCCATGCCCACGCACAGCACTGTGGCCAGCACCGCCAGCACCCGGCGCACCGCGGTTTTGTCTGCCGCAGTGGCAAAGGTGTGCGCAAGACCGGTGTTTTTCGCCATGGGGAATGCCGCCACCGCATAGCCCGAAAGTGCCCGTTCCAGCACCAGCGCCAGCGTCCACAGCGCCCCCGCCCGGGGGGTGAACCGCACGCAGGTGCACAGGGCAAAGGTCGCCAGAAAGTAGCTGCACAGCCGGATGACCGCAAAGGCGCCGCAGTGGGGGTCTTTTAATATTTCCAGCTTTTTCGTGCGGTCGCCATAGCTGGAAAGGGCGTCGCAGGTGTCGGCGTAGCCGTCCAGATGGATGCCGCCCGTCACCCACACAGGCACCAGCACAAAGCCCGCCGCCTTTGCAAGGCCCGGCAGAGGCAGCACTCCGCACACGCACCATGCCGCCCCAATCACCGCACCGATGAGCGGGAAGGCGCACATGGCGTAGCGCATATTTTTTTCGTTCCAGTCGAACTGCGGCACCGGGATGGCCGAAAACATGGCAAAGGCCACCGCGATGGTCTGCAAAACGATCATTTTTCCACTCCTTTATAGTACACGGGGATGCCGCATACCACCCGCACCACCGCATCTGCCCGGGCGGCAAAGGCATTGTTCACCTGCGCCAGTGCCCGCAGATAGCGGTCTGTATCGCCGGCATAGTCGGCCCCGCCGCTGAACACCTCGTTGGAGACCACGAGCAGGTTTTCGCACTGGGCAGAAAGGCTGTCCAGCCCCCGCAGGATGGCAGCGGCGGCATCCTCCCCTGCCCCGGCGGGGTCGTACAGCTCGTTGGCCGCAAGGTTGCCCAGGTCTTCCAGCAGGGCCGTGCCCCGGGCAGGCAGACGCAGCTTTTCCAGATGCAGCGGGCACTCCACCGTTTCAAACTGCTTTGCGGCCCGCATTTTGCGGTGCTTTTCCACCCGGGCGGCACACTCGGCGTCCCATACCTGCATGGTGGCAAGGTACCAGCGGGGGCCGGTGGTCCTGAGCACAAGGCTCTCGGCATATTCGCTTTTGCCGCTGGCTGCGCCGCCCAGCACCAGCGTCAGCATTGGGGCTTGTACGGCTCAATGCCGCCCTCCGCAAAGGAATAGCACCCGCCGTACACCGCCAGTGCCATATCCCACAGCGGGATGCTGGCCACCGCGCCGGTGCCCTCGCCCAGATGCAGCCCCGCCGTGATGACGGGTGCCTTGCCCAGTGCTTCCAGCACCATGCGGGCCGCAGGCTCTGCGGAGCAGTGGCTGGCGAACACGGCCTTTGCCGCCGCCGGGCACAGCCGCACGGCGCACAGCGCGGCCGCCCCGCTGATAAAGCCATCTGCCAGCACCGGCACCCCGGCCAGCGCCCCGCCCAGAAAGATGCCGCACAGGCCCGCGATGTCAAAGCCGCCCAGCTTGGAAAGCACATCCAGCGGGTCCTCCGGGTCCGGCTCGTTCTTCAGGATACCGCGGCAGATGGCATCCACCTTGCGGGCAAGCCCCTCGTCCGAAAGGCCCGCACCGCGCCCGGTCATAAGCTCCACGGGCTGGCCCAGCAGCACCGCCGCCACCGCGCTGGAGGTGGTGGTATTGCCAATGCCCATTTCGCCGGTGGCGATGAGCCTGTAGCCATCCTCTGCCAGTTCCCGGGCAAGGGCGATGCCCTCCCCAATGGCCTGCACCGCCTCGGCCCGGCTCATGGCGGGCCCTGCCGTAAAGTCCATCGTCCCGGCGGCAATGCGGCAGTTCCGCACGCCGGGCACCGGTTCGCCTGCCATGCCCATATCCACGGGCACCACATCACAGTGGGCCGCGCGGGCCATCTGGCACACACTGGTGCGCCGCATTGCAAGGTTTTCGGCCACGGCGCGGGTCACTTCCTGCCCGGTCTGGCTCACGCCCTGCGCCACCACACCGTTGTCCGCGCAGAGCACCACCACCGCCCGGCGGGAAAGATCAAACTCCGCACTGCCAGTGAGGGCAGCAGCGTCCTCCAGCATGGTCTCCAGCCGGCCCAGCCCGCCCAGAGGCTTTGCAAGGCTGGCCCAGTGGGCGTGTGCCGCCGCGCGGGCGGCTTCGTTGGCCGGGGTGATACCCGCCAAAAGTGCATTCAGTTCCGTTTCGGTCATTTTGGTCATCCTTTTGTTTTGCTGTATCGTTCTGCCGCACGCACAAAGCGTCCCGGCAGGGGCGTGCCCGCCCAGTATAAATGCGGGAAGCCCGCATAGAAATTCTCATTTGCAAAGCCGCATTCCCACTGCATTTTCTCGTTTTTACGGGCCGTAAATGCAGTGCCGTTTGCGGTGGAATCCCAGTGGTGAAATTCGTGGACAGGCAGGCTTTCTCCCGCGCGGAACAGCATACTGTCCCGCTTTGCAGTCAGGACGGCATAGCCGAACCGCACCAGCCTGCCCGCCCGGACGCCTGCTCCCGGCAGGACGCCCGCCATGGGCCAGCTCTTTCCCTCGGTGTCCTCCAGACTCTGCCCGAGGTACAGAAAGCCGCCGCACTCTGCCGCTGTCGGCAGGCCGGCGTTCACAGCCTGCCGGATGGAGGCCCGCATGGTTTTATTTTCGCTCAGGGCCTGCGCATACAGCTCCGGGTAGCCGCCGGGCAGATACAGCCCGCAGACTCCCTCCGGCAGGGCAGCATCCCGTACCGGGCTGAAAAATACAGGCTCCGCGCCCGCCTCCCGCAAAGCGTCCAGCGTTTCAGCATATGTAAAGCAGAAAGCTCCGTCCCTCGCCACGGCGATGCGGACAGAAGCGGAAGCCGTTCCCCGGGGAGAAAGGCGTCCGCCCTCGGGACACGGCCTTTCCGTCACCGCCGCCAGCTTCTCCCAGTCCATCACCAGACGGTCTGCCAGCAGAGCGATCTTTTCCTGAATGTCCGCGATCTCGCCTGCGGTCTTCAGGCCCAGATGGCGGCTTTCCACCGCCGCCTGCGGCAGGCGGGGCAGATAGCCCAGCACCGGCAGGCCGGTCTCTCTTTCCAGCAGAGATTTCAGCATTTTATACAGCTTTTCGGAGCAGCTATTGAGCAGGATGCCCGAAATATGGCTGTTTTTGCGGAAGTGCATAAGGCCCTGGATCTCTGCCGCCAGCGTTACGCTGGCCCCTCCGGGCTGCACCACCAGCAGCACCGGAAGCCCCAGCGTGTCTGCCAGCTCCCATGCGCTGGCCCGGGTGGTCAGGCCCTGCCCGTCGTAAAAGCCCATGGCCCCCTCGCACACGGCAGCGCCGTGCCCGGCGGCACAGCGGGCGTAAAGTGCCTGCACCGTGGGCCGGTCCGAGAGGAACAGATCCAGATTATGGCTGTCCACCTGCAGAGCAGAGCGGTGGAACATGGGGTCGATGTAGTCCGGCCCGCTTTTGAAGGCGCAGGGGTCGGCCCCGCGCTTTTTCAGTGCCGCCAGCACGGCGCAGGTCATCGTGGTCTTGCCGCTGCCGGACCGGGGCGCGGCGATGAGGAATTGCATCATTTGTGTATACCCGTAATGAGGAAGATGGGGTTGTTTGCCATGAGCAGGTGAAGGCGGCCTGCCTGCTTTGTGCGGCTGACGGCGATCTGCGTTACCTCTGCGGTTAGGCCCCGGGCCGTGAGGGCGGCAATGGCAGCGCCCAGCGTTTCCAGCGCAATGGCGGAAATGCAGATGCGCGCGTCCGGGTTTTTGGCAAGCACAGCATCCAGCACGCCTTCCATGCCGCCTTTTGTTCCGCCAATGAACACGGCGTCCGGTGCAGGCAGGTCTGCCAGTGCATCCGGGGCGCGGCCCTCGATGAGGGTGAGGTTGTAAGTTTGGAACTTTGCCCGGTTCTGCCGGATCAGGGCACAGGCGTCCGGATCGCACTCCACGGCATACACATGCCCTTTGGGTGCTGCCAGTGCCAGCTCCACGCTCACACTGCCCGTGCCTGCCCCCACGTCCCACAGGATATCCGCAGGCTTCACGGCCAGCTTTGCCAGCGCGGCGGCGCGCACCTCCTGCTTGGTCATGGGCACCTGGCCCCGGATGAAGCTTTCGTCCGGGAAGCCCGGCGTGCGGAAGTGCGGGACATCGAAGTTTTCCACCAGAAGCACGCTGAGCGGTGCAAAACTCTGCCCTGCCAGTTCCGCCGCAGAGCCGTAGCGGATGGCCTCTTCCCCGGTGCCAAGGTTTTCGCCCACCACGCCGTGGGCTTCGCCCATACCGGCATCAGTCAGCTTCCGGCAGAGGGTGGCGGGTGTTTCGGCCCCGCCGGTGAGGAAAAAGACGGAGCGCTCTGTCATGCACTGCGCCACCGGGTCGCAGGCACAGCCGTGGGCCGACACCAGCTTCCAGTCCTGCCATGGGCGGCCCAGCGCCGCCGCCAGCAGCTGGATGCTGGAAACGCCCGGATACACCCGCGCAGGGATGCCCAGCGCCCGCAGGGGCGTGAGCAGGCCGGACGCGCCGGAATAAAATCCCGTGTCCCCGCTGTAAAGCACGGCGGCATCCTGCCCGGGGGCCTGTGCCAGCGTCTCAAGGATCTCGGCAGGCTGATAGAGGGCAAACTGCCGGGCAGTGCACTCGGGCGGGAGGCCCGCCAGCAGCCGCTTTGCGCCAAACACAAGTCCTGCCCTGCGCACAGCATCCTGCGCCTGCACCGACAAAGCCTCCCAGCTGCCGCTTCCCATACCGATCAGTGTGACCATTTCAAAATCTCCTGACAATGCGTGAATAATCCTGCCTCGGTCTCGCCGACCTCCTCCGGACGGCGCAGCACCACCAGCTGTACGCCGGTCTCGGCTGCGGCCTGCACCTTTTCGGCAAAGCCGCCCGCCGCGCCGCCGTCCTTGGTGACGAGATACCGGATGTGAAACTGTTCGATCAAAGCTTTGTTCAGCTGGCAGGAAAACGGCCCCTGCATGGCAATGATGTTCCGGTGCGGGATCCCGGCTGCCTCGCAGGCGGCAATGCCCTCCGGTGTGGGCAGGACCCGGGGATAAAGCCGCGCCGGGTCCAGTGGCGCAAACGCTGCCAGCTCCTTGGCACCGGTGGCAAGCAGGATGTTTTCCTTTGTTCCGGCAAGGTACTCTGCCGCCTGCGCCGCGGTCCCGAACACCACGCAGTCCTCGGGCAGCGGGCTCCGGGCCCGCAGCAGGCGGCGGTATTCCACGCCGGCCTGTGCCGCCGCAGCGCGGATGTTCCGGGTCACATCCACCGCATACGGATGGGTGGCATCCACGCAGAGGTCTGCACCCGTCAGCAGCGCCGCCATGGCATCCGGTCCCAGCCGCCCGGCGTGGACCGTGATGCCCGCCATCTCGCCCTGTTCCTCGGCTCCCAGCGGCGTGGCCACACACACGGTCACCTCGGCCCCCAGTGCCGCCAGCTTTTTGGAGAAGCGGCGTCCCTCGGTGGTACCGCTGAACACGACAGCTTTCATTTGCGATACCCCCGAGGTGTGACCATCCGGCCCGAAAGGGCGCGGGTGTTCCCGTTGCCGATGTACACGGTGGTGAACATATCCACCGGCGTGTCTTCCAGCTCGGCCAGCGTCAGCACCCGGGCGCTCTGGCCCTCGCGGCCAATGTTGCGCACAAGGCCGCAGACCGTCTCCGGCCCCTTGCCGTTTGCGCGCAGGATGCGCACCGCCTTTTGCAGGTAGTCCGGCCTGCCCTTGGAAGAGGGATTGTACAGTGCCACGCAGAAATCGCCCTGCGCGGCGCAGGCCAGCCGCTTTTCGATGACCTCCCACGGGGTGAGCCGGTCAGAAAGCGAGATCACGCAGAAATCGTGGGCCAGCGGTGCGCCCAGCACCGCCCCGCCGCTGAGGGCGGCAGTGAGCCCGGGCACCACCTCCACGGCAACATCCGGGTAATCCTCGGCCAGTTCCAGCAGCGGGCTGGCCATGCCGTAAACGCCCGCGTCGCCGCTGCACACCAGCGCGACCCGCTTGCCGGTGTGGGCCTTTTCCAGCGCCCAGCGGCAGCGGTCGATCTCCTGCGTCATGCCGGTAGCATAGTATTCCTCGCAGGGGAACTCGGGCTCGATCAGGTCAATGTAAAGCTTGTAGCCGCAGATCGCATCCGCATGTTCAAGGGCGCTCTGGGCTTCCTGGGTCAGATAAGAAACATCGCCGGGGCCAAGGCCCACCACGTAAACAACATTCTCGGGCCGGTCCATGTCCCATTCATCCATCTCAAATTCGTACCTGTCAGACATGCTGCCACCTCCAATCCGGGGCGAAGGGCCGCGCAGCCAGCGCAAAGGTCACGCCAGTGCGGGCAAATTTGTGAAAAACCAGCGGCCCGCCTGCAGCCAGCACCGCAGCCCGCTCGCAGACGTTATCCACGCCGGTGACGCTCTGCACAAAGGCCGAGGGCGTAAAGCTGCCGGGGGCCTGCCGCAGCTGTTCCGCCGTGAAAAACTCCACAGGCCAGCCTCGACTCTGGCAAAAGGCCAGAAGGCCCGCTTCGTTCTGCTTTAGATCGATGCTGGCCGCCGCCGCGATGCACTGCGGGGCAAAGCCTGCCTGTGCGCAGAAGGCCGCAAAGGCTTCGGCCAGCGTGTCGGCGCCGGTGCCGCGCCTGCACCCCACCCCCAGCACGCCGATGCGCGGCACAAGATGCAAAGCATCTCCCGCCGGGCACAGGGTGAGGGCAAGCTCCGGGGCCGCTGCATCTTCTGCAAGGCCCGCAGGCGGGCTGCCCGCAATGGGCCAGTCGGATGCGAACCGCACCGTTCTGCCCGCCAGCAGTGCGCCGCTGACCTTTTTGATGCGCTCCGGCTCCAGCACGGCACAGTTCTGGTGTCTGGCCCATTCATCCACCGCAAACACACCGTTTGCGTCCGTGGCAGTGGTAATGACAGGCACCGCGCCGCACACAGCGGCCAGCCTCCGCGCCAGCTCGTTGGCCCCGCCCAGATGGCCGGAGAGAACGGGCACCGCAAAGCGTCCGCACTCATCCAGCACCACCACCGCCGGGTCAGACGCCTTGCTTTTGCAGTGGGGCGCAACGGCCCGCACCGCAATGCCCACCGCGCCCACAAAAATAAGGGCATCACTGTGTGCAAATTGCCGGGCCGTCCAGTCCGCAAGGCCCGGCTGCCCGGGCTCATGGCCGCAGCGGGCCACGCTGCCGGGATATTCTGCGGCCAGCTTTTCCGCCAGTGCAAGGCCCTTTGCCGTAAAGGCAAGGTAGGCCCGGGTCACTGGTCTGTCCCCTTGCGGAACTCGGTGGTAAAGGCCGGGTCGTACAGCTTGCTGCGCTCGTAGTTCCGGCCCAAAAAGTCACCCACCACGATGAGCGCCGTTTTGGTGATGCCCGCTGCATGAACGCTTTCCGCCAGCGTGCCCACAGTGCAGCGGACGGTCCTTTCTTCCGGCCATGTGGCCTTGTACACCACCGCTGCCGGGGTATCCGGCGTGTAAGCTCCGCCCGCCAGAAGCGCCTGCTGCACCTTTTCCACAAGGCCGATGGACAAAAAGATCACCATGGTCGCCCCATGGGCGGCAAGGCCTGCCAGCTTTTCCTTTTCCGGCACCGGGGTGCGGCCTTCCATGCGGGTGATGATGACGGTCTGGCTCACGGTGGGCAGGGTGTACTCGGCGTTCAGCGCCGCTGCCGCGCCGCAGAAGCTGGAAACACCGGGGGTATCATCGTAGCGGATGCCCTCGGCATCCAGCACATCCATCTGCTCCCGGATGGCACCGTACAGGCAGGGGTCGCCGGTGTGCAGACGCACGGTGGTGCGGCCTGCGGCCTCCATCTGCCGCATTACCGCCAGCACCTGTTCCAGCGTCATTTCGGCGCTGTTGTAAACCGCACAGTCCTCTCTGGCAAGGCCCAGCAGCGCCGGGTTGACCAGACTGCCCGCATAGATGATGCAGTCGGCTGCCTGCAGAAGGGCCGCACCGCGCCGGGTGATCAGGTCCGGAGCACCGGGGCCTGCGCCTACAAAATGTATCATAACATCACTCCTTTACCAGAACGGTGGTAAAATAGCCCGGCTGGACCTGCGGCTGTCCGCGGGAAAGGTCCGGGCAGACCTGTTCATCCGGCAGGCCGCAGTTGCACACAAGGGCGCTGTTTTCAAGCCTGCCAGCCTGTTCCAGCGCAGCCAGCAAAGCGGGCAGCTGCCTGCCGGTCTTCATCAATACTTTGGTACCGGGCGTTTCCAGCACGCGGCCCGCCCAGCTGCCCGGCGCAATGGTGAGCGGCGCATCCATGCCGCCGGTCAGCGGCACATTCAGCCGCGCCGCCGCCGCACAGAAGCTTGGCACGCCCGCCGCCATGGCGGTGGGATAGCCCTCTGCTTCCAGAAGGCACTGCAGATAGCCAAAGGTAGCATAGATGGAAACGTCCCCAAGGTTCAGCATGGCAACGTCCTGCCCGGCATCCAGATAAGGCCGCACCGCCTGCACCGCCTCTTTGTGGGAAGCCGCCAGCACGGCCGGGTCACGGCTCATGGCAAAGTGCAGCGGGACGATGGTCTTGCCGTCCAGCGCTTTTCCCAGCGCACTGCGGGCGATGTCCAGCGCCAGCATCTGGCCGGAAGAAGTCTGCGGCGCAACCAGTACCGGGCATTTCCGGATCAGCCGCACCGCCTGCAGGGTCAGCAGCTCCGGGTCGCCGGGGCCTACGCTGACGCCGTAAAAGGTGCCTTTCAGTTCTGCCATTCCTTCATCAGCTCCTTTGCCGTTTTGGTCTCGCCCAGCGGGCCGTGCTGGTTGGAAAAGAGCACCGCGCCCACCCGGAACGCCCCGCCTGCCCGTCGGTCCAGATGCATCTGGATGGCCGCAAGGATGCTTTCCAGCACCGGTGCACGCAGCTGTGCGCCGTCCAGAATGTCAAGGCAGGCATCCGTGGTGGCGGCGTCCATCAGGGCAGCGCACACTTCGCGCGAAGCACCGCACAGCGCCGCATGGGCACAGAACACCTCGGCACGGCCATCCGCCGTGTGGGAATGGGTGTTCATGACCCCTGCCGCCAGCTTGCAGAGCTTGCCCACATGTCCCACCAGAAGCACCTGTTCAAATCCTGCCGTTGCCGCCATATCCAGCGTATCCCCGATGAAGTTGGAGGTCTTGACCACCGGGAACCGCTCAAACTGCGGCAGAGCGGAGGCCAGATAGTCCAGCCCGTAGTTGCCGGGTGCCAGCACCAACCGCCGGGGTCCGGGGGCATTTTTTGCCCGCAGCGCAGCCTGATTCATTTCCAGCTGGATGGTATCCAGAATCGCCTGCTGGCTCATGGGCTCCACGATGCCGCTGGTGCCCAGCACGGAAAGCCCGCCCTCCACCCCGATGTGCGGGTTGAAGGTTCGCTTTGCGGTCTCGGCACCGCCCTCGATGGAAATGGTCACCGCAAAGCCGCCGGTGTAGGCAGCATTTTCAGCTTCCCGTTCCAGTGCCTCGGCGATCATCCGGCGCGGCACATGGTTGATGGCGGCTTCCCCTACGGGCTGGTCAAGGCCGGGCTTCGTCACCCGGCCCACCCCCTCGCCGCCAAAGATGCGCACGCCGGGGGCATCCGGTTCCAGCACCACCGATGCAATCACCGGCAGGCCCGTGGTCACATCCACATCGTCGCCGCCGTCCTTGCGGATGGCACATGCGGCACCTGTGTCCGTTCTGCGGCACCAGAGGGGAGCCACCTCCACCACGATGCCCTTGGGCGTGCGCAGGGCCACCGTTTCCGGTTCGCGGCCGGTCAGCAGCAGACGCGCCGCTCCGGCAGCTCCCAGCGCGGCACAGGTACCGGTGGTGTAGCCGCAGCGCAGCAGCTTCTGGCCGCTGCGGACGTAATGCTCAAACTGCGGCTTTCCGGCGGGTGCCTTTTCGGCTTCCGGCTCCGGCGTGCCGAACAGAGCCGTGTACTGCTGTTCGGTCAGGCCGTACAAAGCGCAGATGTTCTCCGGCTGAAACGCCTGTTCCGGGGTCAGCACGCCGGAAACACCGCCGGGCGAAACGCACACTACCGTGTCCGCTATTTTTTCGGCCAGCTCCAGCTCGTGCAGGCTCAGGATCACCGCCAGCTTTTGGGTGTGTGCAAGCGTTCCGAGGATGGTGAGCAGTTCAATTTTGCCCTTGATATCCAGAAAAGAGGTCGGTTCGTCCAGCAGGATCACTTCCGGCTGCTGGCACAGGGCCCGGGCCAGCAGGATGCGCTGGCGCTGGCCGTCGCTGATGCGGTTAAAATCCCGGTCTGCCAGCTGCGCCGCGCCCACCAGCTCCAAGGCTCTGTGCACCTGCTGCCTGTCCTCGGCAGACAAAATGCCCAGCCGTCCGGTGTAGGGATAGCGCCCCGCCGAAACAAAATCAAAGCAGGTGGTCAGCTCCATCCGGCGGCTGTGCGGGGCCATGAGGGCCAGCTTCTGCGCCCGCTGGGTACCGGTGTAACCGGCAAGGCTTCTGCCTTCCAGCAGCACCGTGCCGCCCATGGGGGCCAGCTGGCCCGCCAGCGTGCGCAGCAAGGTGGATTTGCCTGCGCCGTTGGGGCCGATGAGGGTCAGGATCTGGCCCGGCTGCACCCCAAGGCAAATATCCGAGAGCAGCGGTGTCTTGCCGTAGCCGATGGCAAGACCCTGTGCTCCGCACAAAAAATGTTCCTTCATCGTGCACCCTCCTGACTGCGCCGCACCAGCAGCCAGATGACCACCGGTGCACCGAACACGGCCGTGACCGAGCTGATGGACAGCTCCGTGGGCGCAAACAGACTGCGGGCCAGCAGGTCGCAGAACAGGCAGAAGGCCGCACCGCCCAGACAGCACCCGGGCAGCACATGCAGCGGCTTTGCGCTGCCCAGCAGCTGCTTTACAAGGTGCGGCACCGCGATGCCTACAAAGGAGATCGGCCCCGCAAAGGCGGTGACGCAGGCAGCCAGCAGACTGGAAAGCAGCACCAGCACCGCCGAGAAGAGCCTGACGTTCACACCCACACTGCGGGCGTACTCCTCGCCCATCTGGTAGGCCGCCATGGGTTTGGAGAGCAGAAAGGCTGCCGCCAGCACAGGCAGCGTCACCAGCGCCGCCGCCTGCACGTTGGCCCATGTCATGCCGGAAAAGCTGCCCTGCGACCAGTTGTGCAGGTTGACGATGTTGGAGTCCTGTGCAAAGGCCACCACGATGTCGGTGACAGCGGAACAGATGTAGCCGATCATCACACCGCAGATGACCAGAATGCTCATGCGCTGCACCCGCCGGGCCACCGCCAGCACAAAGGCCATGGCCGCCATGGCACCCGCAAAGGCAGCCACGATCATGGTGGCCGAGCTGGTCAGCATCCCGCGGTCCAGAAACACCACCATGGTCAGAGCCACCGCCAGCTTTGCGCCGCTGGAAACGCCCATGACAAAGGGCCCGGCAATGGGGTTTGCAAAAAAGGTCTGCAGAAGGTATCCCGCTGCGCTGAGGGCTGCCCCCAGCAGCGCCGCCATGACCGCGCGGGGCAGGCGCAGCTGCAGGATGATGTTCCCCGCAAGCGCATCGCCGCCCTTGCCCAGCAGCGCCGTCAGCACCGCTCCCGGCGCAAGGGATACGCTGCCCCAGAACAGGTTCAGCGCAAAGAGCACCGCCACGGCTGCCGCAAGGGCTATATAGGCGGCTGCAAGGCGTCTGGTACGGGTCATAGGCTTTCCTTTCTGTAAAATTTCTCTGCTTTAATCCACATGGGTGAGGAATTTCAGTTCACCGGCAGCAGGTGTGCCCTCGGTGAACACCCGGTTCATATCCACGATCAGGTCTGCCAGCTCCATGCTCTGCTGGAACAGGCTCTGGGTGGTGCACCACACCTGACCGTTCTGCACCGCTTTGAACTCGTTCAGCAGCGGGAAACGCTCGGTCAGCTGGCTCACCGATGCGATCATGCCCTCGATGGCGCTGTTGTAGATGAGCACGTCGGCATCCTTTGCGCCTGCATAGAAGTCCTCAAGCGGCAGGTTCATGGTAGCAAGGCTGTTGCCATTGTCCGTCAGGTCCGCAAAGACATAGCTGCCGCCTGCCATTTCGATCATGCGGGCCACATAGTCACTGCCCTTACGCACAGTGGCAAGGTTGTTGGTGGTCAGCGAGAAGAAGGCGCAGCTTTTTCCGGTAGGTTCCTGCGAGAGGATGGGCTGAACGGCTGTCTCCTGCGCGGAAAACACCTGCTCGGCCTGTTCTTCCCTGCCCAGCAGGATGCCGTAAAGCTTGATCCACTCCATGCGGGCCAGCGGGTCGCTCTCGTAGCTGGAACGCTCCACCAGCACCGGGATGCCAAAGTGTTCCAGCTGTTCCTTTACCTCCGGCGTATGCAGGATCATGGTATTCTCAATGGCAAGGCGGCAGCCCGCCGCCAGGATCTGCTCGTAATCCGGGGCGCTGTACTTGCCTGCATACGCGATTTTTCCCTCTTCCATGGCCTGCTGCACCGCGGGCAGATACCAGCCCTCGGCCTTGGTGCCGGAAAAGGCCACGCTGTCCAGTGCATCCAGATGCAAAAGCAGATCCATCACCGAGGTGGAGACCAGATAAATATTCTCCACCGGCTGGCGCAGCACAGTCACGTCAGCGGGCAGGCTGTCCACCTCCGCAGCATCTTCCGGCACAACAAGGAACCGTGCATCCGACTCCGCAATGGTCAGCATGGTATAGCCGCCCTCATAGCAGTCCGCCGTGAACTGCTGTGCATAGTCCAGCTGGTAATGATGAGAGAAAACAAGACTTTCCGTATTGGCAGGCTGAGCCTTGCTGCCGCAGCCGGTCAGCGTCAGCGCTGCAGCAGGGATCAGTTTCAGAAATTGGTTGCGAGTGATCTTCATAGGTAACTCCTTCCGTCACGGCTAGCGCCGCGCCACCTCCCTCATAGAGGGAGGCTTTGGCAGTACGGTAAAGTTTATCTTTTTGCCAAAGAAGGTGACTGGAGGAGTCACTTCAGACTTGCGGAATCAAAGGTCAGCGTGTACTCGATCTCGTGGGGGGTGCTCATGGCCACGGTGTCGGCGGTGACGTCCAGTGCCGTGTCCAGCGCGGCAACGGGGATCTCAAAGGTGGAATTGCCATCGGTGTTGGTGGACAGATACTTCTCGCCGTCCACGAGCATATAGTCGTAGTTGGGGCTGCTCCACACGATGGTAGCGGTCATTTTGCCGTCTGCCACGGTCAGGGCGGCGGGGCTCTCCACGGTGGCACGGCCAGAGCCGCCTTCCAGCGTCACCTCACAGGTGTAGGTGCCGTCGGCGGGAGCTGCGGTGCCAGCCTGTTGGACCGCGTTGCGCACGCTGACGACATGATCGTACCACTTGCCCTTGGTGCCCAGAATGGCCAGATCAAAGTCGGCATCCACGGCAGAGACCGGAATATCGAAGCCGTACACCTCCTCCGAGGTGCCGTCGGAGTAGGTGACGGTGTCGGTGGTGGGCTGCAGCCAATCGGACGCGTTGGCTGCGGCGTCCGCAGCCTTGCCCAGATACAGGTTGACGATGTGGGTGGACGCCAGACTGACGTGGAAGGTCATCTGGCCATTCTCCACGGTCAGGGTGCCCTTGCCGTTGCAGGCTTCGTTGGCATGGAACATGGAGCTGTCGGTGTCAAAGTCGGCGGTATACACACCGTCCGGAAGAGCGGCGGTCTCAGCGGCAGAAGAAGCCACGGAAGAAGCAGCCTCCGAGCTGGCAGCGCCGGACGCCGCAGAAGATGCCGTGGAAGAAGCGCCGCAGCCCGCCAGCAGACTCAGTGCCAGAGAAGCAGCGACAACACAGGAAAAAACGCGTTTCATAGGAAATACCTCTACATTATAAAAAATCAGCTTTTATTATACCATTGTTCGGATAAAAAATGAACCCTCTCCACCGGATGCCGCAAAGCGGCCGCGAAACGGAGAGGGTTCGTTTAATCAACCGTTCAGAGAATCGATCGCCGCCTTGGTGTGGGCGACATACAGCTTCTGGACATCCTCGATCTCACCCAGACCAGCGATCTGGCAGTCAACCGACTCAAATGCATCGGAAGCGTTGAACATGCTCAGCCAGGAATCATCATCCGAACCGGCCATGTCGTTGTTGGCGTGATCGCCGGCAACCACCATCAGCGGGCACAGGATCACCTTGGTGTAGCCTGCAGCCTTGACGGCCTCGATGACGTTCTCGCAGGCAGTCTCCTCCGGCTCGCCCTCAACGGTGCCAATGAACACATTGTCATAGCCCAGAGTCTGCATGGTGGTCTGCATCTGGCTGTAGCTCACCTTTGCGGTGTGAGAGGTGCCGTGGCCCATAAAGACAAAGGCGACCTTGTCCGCCGCAGCGGCATCCAGACTGTCGTAGCCGGCTTCCTTCACGGCAGCAGCGGTGACAGCCTTGGCAACGTCTTCCTTATCCTGATTGATGATGGTAGCATCGGAGCCGACCTCGCCCAGCAGGGGCTCAGCCACAGCGACAGATTCAAACTTGTCGCGGTAGGTGTCGATCATTTCCATCATTTCGTCGTACTCAGCACCGTGCATCAGGTGGGTAGGCTGGACGACAAGGTTCTTCACGCCGTTTGCCACAGCGCGGTCCATGGCCTGCTGCATATTATCGATTTTTTCGCCGTCACGGGCCTGCACATGGTTAATGATAATCTGTGCGGTGAAGGCGCGGCGCACGCTCCAGTCCGGGTATGCGGCCTGCAGAGCATCCTCGATGCCCTTGATGTCCTTCACGCGGCTGTCGTTGAAGGAGGTACCAAAGGAGACCACCAGCAGCTCGTTGTCGCCGATGTCGTCCTGATTGCGGGCATCGTCCTTGGAGGCATCGCCGGTGTCACGGCCAAAGTAGTCGGGATCGGCGTTCTCGCCTTCCACCAGTTCCTTCTGGGCGTCGGTCAAAGCATCCCATGCAGTCTTTGCGGCCTCGCACTGAGCGTCGGTGTCATCATTGCGCTCCTGCACATAGATGGCATCGATCAGGTCTGCCACATTCTTTGCTGCCATTTCGTCAGCCTCCTCGCTGCTCGCTTCGCTGGAAGCGGCAGACGCAGCGGTGCTGGATGCAGTGCCGGAAGCAGCACCGCCGCAGCCGGTGAGCACGCCGGCGCACAGGGCCAGAGCCGTAACGGCTGCAGCCAGCTTCTTGGTTTCGATCTTTCTCATTGTCTTGTCCTTTCCTGTGGATAAATTGCGGCCGAACCGAACAAAGGGTACAGGAAAGTGAGGTAAAAAAGAGGCCCTTTTGTCCTGCGGATGGCATGACAAAAAGACCTCTGATTTTTTCAGGGCTTTTTGGTACAACCAATTCCTCGTGATCTGGGGCTCAGGCCCCCGTACCAACAGCAGGCAGGTTTCCTGACTGAAAGATCGCCGCCCGGCATCCCCTTCCCGGAGCAATGCTCCAGTGGCCGGTGCGCACAGCACCCTGACGCGGACTCCCTTATCACAGTGACGAGATCGTGCGGGATCTGCACCCGCTTCCCTTTTACCCTTCCCACCGCGCAACGCGGCAGAAGGCACCTGCTGTTTTCTGTTCAGTTCGTCCGAAATTATAACATAGAATTGCGCAGAATGCAATCCAAAGCCGCAGGATCTGCCGCTTATCCGGCAAATATTTTTGCAGCAAAAAAGACGGATGTCCGCCGTTTTCGCACAAAGCCAGCCGCATTGCCGCACCCCGCCTTCAATGGGTGCAAAAAAGCTTTGAAGAAAAAAGTAAAAAACAGTTGACAAAATCCATTTCCCATGCTAAAATAAGCAAGTCGTCCGGCGAACGGACTCACAAAAACGAATATGGGCGTGTTCCCGAGTGGCCAATGGGGACAGACTGTAAATCTGCTGCTTTCAGCTTCGGTGGTTCGAATCCACCCGCGCCCACCAAAAAACCTCAACGTATGAAAGTACGCTGAGGTTTTTGTTTTGCTACAAAGCCAGACTCACTGGGCGGGTGGATTCGAACAGCATCGGCCCGCCGAATAGTCCGGCGGGCAAAAAAGCCCCTGCGGGGCTTTTTTAGATGCGCGGCTCGCGACATCCACCCGCGCCCACCAAAAAAACCAGCGTAGAAAATACGCTGGTTTTTTTGTTTTATCCGGTATCTCAAGTTTCACCCTCAAGGGTGGATTCGAACAACAGCGGAGCCGACCGCCGCCTGCGGCGGAAACAGGGAGGCGAGGCTGGGGCAGCGCTCCGCTTTTTCAAAGCCCTGCCAAGGGGCTGCAGAAAAAGCGGCAAGCGCAACTCGTAAGGCCCGCCGTACAGTCCGGCGGGCAAAAAAGCCCCTGCGGGGCTTTTTTAGATGCGCGGCTCGCGTAATCCACCCGCGCCCACCAAAAAACCTCAACGTATCACGTTGCATTCCCCTTTTCCTGTTTCATCTCTCCCTCAAGGCCGCCTTGCCTTGCAGGGTAACAAAAAAAGACGCTTTGCGATCTCTCGCGAAGCGTCTTTGCCTTTGATGCCTAAAGTATAGCGTTTTCTGTTATTTCTTTCAATCTGAAAGTTGCAGCAACTTTGTCATCACATTTTTCATGTTTTGTAAAGTTACACAAAATCTCGCCTTATTTTTTGTCGATTCATGCAGAGGCAGGTTTCATACCAGCGGCATGATGCCTTCCGGCGCAGCGGCAAAGCACTGCGGCGCGGCAGGTGCAGCAGCCCCCAGCGTTGCCTTGCTCACCTTCCACCACAGGCGGGTCGTGCCGTCGGGTGCCAGGAAGATCAGATTCCAGTCAAACGGATTTTCACTGCTGGAAACCGCCTTTACCGGCAGCGCGTTCTGTGCTTCCGGTGCGCAGGGCGCAAGGTCGTGGGCGCGGATCCCCACGGCAGTGCAGTGTTCCGGCACCTCGGCTGCAAGGCGCAGCGGGGCGTCCCAGCCGGTCAGCCGCACCGTGTGCGCATCCACGCGGGTGCAGGGCAGAATATTTTTGCAGCCGGTCAGCCGTGCGGCGGTAATGCTCTGCGGGTCGGCAAACACCTCTTTGGTGGTGCCGGTGCGCAGCACCCGCCCGCCGTCCATCACTGCCATCTCCCGGCACAGGCGGTAGGCCTCGTCCCGGTTGTGGGTCACCAGCAGAGCCGTTCCGTCAAATCCCGCCAGCAGGCTACCCACTTCGCTCTCCACCTCTTCCCGCAGATAGCTGTCCAGCGCGCTGAAAGGCTCGTCCAGCATCAGGATGCGGGGCCTGCCCACCAGAATGCGAGCCAGCGCCGTACGCTGCTGCTGCCCGCCGGAAAGCTGGGCCGGGCAGCGCTTCGCCAGTGCTTCCAGCCGCATGGCACGCAGCATTTCCGCACAGCGTTCCCTGCGGACTGCCTTGTCTTTTTCCGCTTTCAGCCCGCAGAGGATGTTCTGCTCCACGGTCATGTTGGGGAACAGCGCATAGTTCTGGAACAGAAGGCCCACGCCCCGCTGCTGCGGCGGCAGGTCGATGTGCTGTTCACTGTCAAACAGCACCCGGCCGTCCAGCACGATGCGGCCCGCATCCGGCTTTACGATACCCGCGATGCAGCGCAATGTCATGCTTTTGCCGCAGCCGGAGGCCCCCAGCAGCGCGGTGGCCGTGCTGCCTGCGGTAAATTCGGCCCGAAGGGTGAAGCCCTCCAGCTTTTTGGTAATGTTCACTTCCAGACTCATTTCCGGCCACCCGCCTTCTGTTTTTTCTCCAGCAGGTTCACCGCCAGCAGCACCACCGCAGAGATGGCGATATCCACCAGCACCCAGCGCATGGCACCCGCCTCATCGTTGGTGCGCCACAGCTGGTAGACCGTGGTGGCGATGGTGGCGGTCTTGCCGGGGGTGTAGCCTGCGATCATGCTGGTGGCACCGTACTCGCCCAGCGCCCGGGCAAAGGCCAGCACGGTACCGGCCAGAATGCCCTGACGGCAGTACGGCATCCGCACCCGCCAGAAGATCCAGCTGTTGGACTGGCCCAGCGTCTGGGCCGACCACGCCAGCGTCTCGTCAAAGCTTTCAAAGGCGCCGCGGGCGGTGCGGTACATCAGCGGGAAGGCCACCACGATGGAGGCAAAGATGGCGCTGTACCAGTTCATGACCAGCTTGACCCCGAACTGCTCCATGAAGAAGATGCCCACCGGCCGCTTTGCACCAAAGAGCAGCAGCAGAAAGTAGCCCACCACCGTGGGCGGCAGCACCATGGGCAGGGTGAGCAGCACGTCCAGCACGCCCTTGACGGTGCGCGGCAGCTTTGCGATATAGTAGGCGGCAAAAATGCCAAGAAAGAACACCGCTGCGCAGCTGATAAGGGCGATGCGCAGGCTGTTCCACAACGGATACCAGTCCATGCCTGCTCCTTTATACGGCGCTGAAGCCCACGCCCTCGAACACGGTGGCGGCACGGTCGGTCTGCAGATAGGCCAGAAACTCCTTGGCGACCTCGGCGTTGGGGGCGGCCTTCAGCACGGCGGCAGGATAGATGACCTGACCGCACATCTCCTTGGTGGCCTCATCCACGGGGGTCAGACCGGCGCTGAAAGCATCGGTGCAGTAGACGACACCGGCATCCACGCTGGCCTCGGTGATCTGGGTGGTGACCTCCTTGACGTTGGAGCCGTAGGTGATGACACTGGCAGCGGCAAGTGCCTCCTCGTCCAGATCGTAGTAGGCAAGGATCTTCTGGGTGTACTGACCCACAGGCACATCGCTGTTGCCCATGCAGAACAGGATGTCCTGTGCCTTCAGGTGCTCGGCCAGAGCGTCAAAGCTGTCGATGCCCTTGTCGCTGCCCTCCGGCACGCAGAGCACCACCTTGTTTTCCAGCAGGTCCACGCGGGTGTCGCTGTCCACCAAGTCCAGCCTGTCCTTGTTCACATCGGCCGAAGCCATGATGTCCAGCTGGTTCATCTGCTTCTGACCGGCAGAGATGAATAGGTCGCAGTCCGCGCCCTCCTGGATCTGGGTCTTGAGGGTGCCGGAGGAGTCGAAGTTGAAGCGGAAGGTCACGCCCGGGTTTTCTGCCGAGTAGGTCTCACCGATGGCGGTGAGGGTCTCGGTGAGGGATGCGGCGGCAAACACGATCAGCTCCACGCTCTGGGCTGCTTGTGAAGAAGCGGCGGCAGAGGATGCCACAGAAGCGGCTGTGCTGGAAGCAGCGCCGCCGCAGGCAGTAAGGGCAGCGGCTGCACCGGCGATGCCGGCAGCAGCCAGAAAGCTCCGGCGGGAAATGCGATGGTCGTTCATATCTGTTTTTCTCCTTACTTTTTGTAAAACAACATTCTATTTCTACGCCCCGCAAAGGAAAACAGGGCGGGAAACCTTATTTGCGGGCGCACTCGCCGTCCAGACCGGCGGCAATGCGCACACCGTGTTCCAGACTGGGCAGGATGTACTCCAGATTTTCCTGCACGGCCTTGGGGCTGCCTGGCAGGTTGACGATGAGCGTTTTGCCGCGCAGCACGCTGACGCCGCGGCTGAGCATCCCCCGCGGGGTGATGCTCAGGCTGTGATAGCGCATGGCCTCGGCAATGCCGGGGGCGTTGCGGTCTGCCACCGCACAGGTGGCTTCCGGGGTGATATCCCGGGGCGAGAAGCCGGTGCCGCCGGTGGTGAGGATCAGATTCACCTGACGGCCGTCGGCCAGACGAATGAGCTGAGCCTTCAGGGCCTTTGCTTCGTCCGGCAGGATCATGGTCTCCTCCACCACATAGCCTGCGGCGGTAAGCATCTCCGCAATGAGCGGGCCGCTCTTATCCTCCCGCTCGCCGCGGCTGCCCTTGTCTGAAAGGGTAATGACCGCAGCCCGCAGGGGCGGGTTTTCCAGCGGGGGCAGCAGGGTCACTTCGTCCCCCACATGGATCTCGCCGCCGGTGAGCACCCGGGCAAACACGCCCTCCCGGGGCATGATGCACTCGCCGGTCTGCTGCTTGATGACGCAGTCGTTGTGGCACTCCTTGCCGATCTGGGTCATTTCCAGCACCACGTCCCCGATGGCGAACCGGCTGGTGACCGGCAGATTGCGGAAATCGAAGCCCTCAATGACCAGATTTTCACCAAAGGCACCATAGTCCACCCAGATCTTTTTACGGAAAGCCTCGATCTTTTCCGCGCTCAGCAGGCTGACCTGCCGGTGCCAGCTGCCGCCGTGGGCATCGCTCACGATGCCCCACTCCGGGGTCAGCACGGCGCTGGGCACCTCGGTCTTGACGGTGCCGCGCTTGGGGCTGGTGCAGATTGCCAGAATTTTTCCCATAAAAATTTATCCTCCGATGCGATACATGCCGCGGGTAGCGGGCATGGAACTGTCTTCAAAATGGTGTTCCCGGGGTTTGGCCCAGATGGTCTCCCGGATGGCGGCCAGCAGCTGCGTATCGTCCGCGCCGCTGCGCAGCAGGGCGCGCAGGTCGCACCCGGCTTCGCTGGCAAGGCAGGGACGCAGAAAGCCCTGACTGGTCAGCCGCACCCGGTTGCAGCTGGCGCAGAACTTGCCGTGCACCGCCGCAATAAAGCCGATGCTGCCCTGCCAGCCGGGCACGGTGTAGTATACCGCCGGGCCGTCCCCGAAGGCTGCTTCTGTCAGCGGCTGCAGCTCCGGCCAGCGGTGGGCAAACCGCTGCCGCAGCTCCGGGCCGGAGATGCAGGGCATGGCCGCGCCGTAGCCAATGGGCATCATTTCAATAAAGCGCACCTGCAGCGGGCGGTTCTCGGCAAGGGCCGCAAGGTCTTCCAGCTCGCCCTCATTCACCCCCGCCTGCGGCACGCAGTTCAGCTTGACTGGGATGCCGCTTTCCAGCGCCGCCTGCAAGCCTGCCTGCACGGCGGCAAAATCGTCCCGGGCGGTGATCTGCCGGAACACCTCCGGGCGCAGGGTGTCCAGACTGATGTTCACACTGTCCAGACCTGCCGCCAGCAAAGCGGGCAGCTGCTGCGCCAGCAGGATGCCGTTGGTGGTCATGGTGACTTTACGGATGCCGGGGATGGCCTTGAGCCCGGCCACCAGCTGCGCCACGTTTTTGCGCACCAGCGGCTCGCCGCCGGTGACCCGCACGGTGTCGATGCCGCACTGGGCGAACAGCGCCGCCAGACGCAGGAACTCCTTATAGGTAAGCACGGCTTCGCGCTCCAGCTTTTCCACGCCGTCCGGCATACAGTAGCGGCAGCGCAGGTTGCACAGGTCGGTAACGGAAAGGCGCAGATAGTGGATCTCGCGCCGGGTGGAATCAAACATAGCCGCCCTCCGCCCGGATATAGTGGCCGCTCTTGCCGCCGGTCTTTTCCACTAAATGGATCTCGCCCAGCTCCATGCCCTTGTCCACCGCCTTGCACATATCGTAGATGGTCAGCAGTGCAGTGGAAACGCCGGTCAGCGCCTCCATCTCCACACCGGTGACACCGGCGGTCTTGACGGTGCACAGGGCTTCCACGGCCTGCCGCTGGGGCAGCAGACGGAAATCCACGCTCACCTTGGTCAGGGGCAGCGGATGGCACAGTGGGATCAGCTCACTGGTTCTTTTTGTGGCCATGATGCCTGCAATGCGGGCCACGCCCAGCACATCGCCCTTTTTCACGGTGCCGCTCTGCACGGCAGCAAAGGCTTCGGCGTTCATGGTAATGATGCCGTGGGCAGTGGCTTCCCGGGTGGTGACGGGCTTTGCGCTCACGTCCACCATCACGGCATTCCCGGCAGCATCAAAATGGGTCAGATTATTTTCGTTCATAAAGATCGTATCTTTCTTATTTTAAAATGAATCAGATTTTGCAAACGTCCTCGCCCTCTCAGTCATCGCTGCGCGATGCCAGCTCCCCCAAAGTGGGAGCCCTTGGCAGTCCACACAAACTTCATCTCTTTGCCAAAGCCTCTCCCTTTGGGAGAGGTGGATGCGAACGTAGTGAACAGACGGAGAGGGCGAGCAAGCTGCCCTCAGCAGTGCCCAAAGCCGCAGTTGGGCCAGTGGCACACTTCGCAGTTCAGGCACAGGCCGCCCTCGCCCAGACGGGCGATGTCCTCGGCGGTGATGGGGTCGTCCGCCAGCAGACGGGGCAGCAGCAGGTCAAAAATGGTGCGCTTGGCGTACATCACGCAGCCGGGCAGGCCGCACACCGGCACACCGTCCAGATAGCTCACAAGGAACATGGCACCCGGCAGCACCGGGGCACCGTAGGTGATGATCTCGGCCCCGGTGTTCTTGATGGCCAGCGGGGTGCGGTCGTCCGGGTCCACGCTCATGCCGCCGGTGGTAAAGATCAGCTCACACCCTGCAGCCTTGGCTTCCAGAATGGCGGTCGTGATGCCGGCAGGGTCGTCATCGCAGACCTTGTGGAAGATCACCTCACAGCCGTAGACCGCCAGCTTGCTTTGCAGGATGGGGGTGAATTTATCCTCAATGCGGCCCTTGAACACCTCGCTGCCGGTGGTGATGATGCCCACCTTTTTGGCCTGCATGGGCAGCACATTCAAAATCGGCTCTGCCCCGGCGGCGGCCTGCATGGCGTCCATTTTTTCCTGCTCGATCACCAGCGGGATGATGCGGGTGCCTGCCAGCTTCTGGCCCTTTTTCACGGGAAGGTCGCCGTGGATGGTGGCGATCATCATCTGCGGGAGGCTGTTCACCGCCAGCAGCGCCTTGCGGTGGATCTTCAGCAGGCCGTCGCAGTCCGCGATCAGCTCGATCTTGCCCTCCTTCGGCTCGGTGCCGTGGATATTTTTGCCCGCAGCGGCCTTGTACAGCAGGGCGGCTGCCTCGTCCTCGTGGAGGATACCGGGGTGCTTTTCCCAGACGTAGAGGTTCTCCTTGCCGATGGAGAGCAGCACCGGGATATCCTCCGGCTGGATGACGTGCCCCTTGCGGAAGCGGGCACCCTTGAACTCGCCGGGAATGATCTGGGTGATATCGTGGCAGAGCACCTGCCCTGCCGCATCTTCGGTACGAATCAGTTTCATTTTATCTTCTCCTTACAGAGTCGGCATCTGGGCAATGATCCAATCGGCCAGCGGCTGGATATCCTCCAGCCCGAAGTCTGCACCCGGGATATCACCCACCACGGCCAGCGGCTGGAACGACACCGGCGCATCTGCGATCTCCCTGCGCACCACTTCGATCTTGGGCCAGCCGCTGGATTTGAAGCCTTCCAGCAGCACAAGATCATAGCCATGCCGCTCGAACAGGGCCAGCAGATCCTGCTCGGTCAGGCGGAATTCCTCGGTCAGCAGATAGCGGGTGCCGGAGTAGACCGCCACGCCTTCGGCCCCTGCTTCCCGCAGACGGAAGCTGTCGGTGCCGGGCACATCCGGGGTAAAATCATGGCCGTCGTGCTTGATGATGCCCACCTTCAGCCCACGGCTGCGCAGGACGGGCAGCAGCTTTTCCAGCAGAGTGGTCTTGCCGCTGTTGTGTGCGCCGCTGACGGCCAGCACCGCCGGGCGCTTGAGCTCCAGTTCTTCTGCCAGAGCCTGTTTGGATTCAATATACAAAGTAAAGCACCTCCACTTCTTCACCCGGAGCCACCGGGCCGCTGCCTGCGGGCAGCTTTACCAGACAATTGCAGCCGATCATGGCAGAGAGGCTGCCGGACGAATGCGCTTCGGCGCTGTCCTCGCCGGGGATAGTCACGCTGCCGCCTGCCGCTTTCGCCCGCAGGTAGCGGTCGCCCTTGCTGGATTTGGAAAATCCGGTGGTCAGGGTGCAGGTGGTGCGGGGAAGAATGCAGCCTTCCTCCCGGCGCCCTGCCGCCCGCAGCAGGGCCGGGATGGCGTACTGTTCCAGGGTTGCCGCCGCAGCAAAGGGGTTGCCGGACAGGCAGAACACCAGTTTGCCAGCGACCTCTGCCGCCAGCATGGGGCTGCCGGGCTTCTGTGCCACGCCCGCAAAGAGCATCTGTGCCCCCAGCCGTTCCAGCACGGCGGGCAGATAGTCCTTCTGCCCTACCGAAACGCCGCCGCTGGTAATGACGGCATCGCAGCCGGTCAAAAGTTCCCGCAGCTGGCAGGCGATGACCTCCGGGTCGTCCGAGCAGTGCCGCCGCTGCACGGCAAAGCCCAGCTGCCCCAGCCGGGCGGCGTTCTGGATGCCGTTGGCATCGTAGATCTTGCCGGGAGCCCACGGTTCACCGGGAGCCAGCAGCTCACTGCCGGTGGAAAGAATGCCCACGGTCAGGGTGCGGTATACCGGCACCTCGGCATAGCCCTGCCCCGCCAGCACACCCAGATGTGCAGGGGTCAGCGGTGTGCCCTCGGCGGCAATGATGGCTCCGGCGGCGATATCCCCGCCCCGGAGCACCACGTTCTGTTGCGGTTTCAGGCTTGAATAGAGCTGCACCGTTTCTTCGCCGCTGTCGGTCAGCTCCTGCATCAGCACGCAGTCCGCGCCCTCCGGCAGAGGGGCACCGGTCATGATACGGGCCGCGCAGCCCACAGGCAGGGCGGCGGCGGGGGCATCCCCGGCGTAGAGCTTCATGGTCACAGGCAGCGTGACCGGCGTTTCGCGGCTGGCCCCGGCAGTATCGGCGCTGTGCAGGGCGTAGCCGTCCAGCGGGCTGCGGTCAAAGGGGGGCTGGTCCATCCGGGCGCACAGCGCCTTTGCGGCAATGCGGCCGCAGGCTTTTTCCAGCGGCAGGGTCTCCACCGCCGGGCGCGGCAGTGCCGCCGCTGCATCCAGCACGCGGCGCAGCGCAGCGGCAGGTGCGCAGAAAGGCTGTTTCATAAAAAATCCTCCAAATGCCCGGCTGCACCCGGTCTGCTATGGCTCAGACGGGGCGTGCCGGGGATATTCTTTTTTCATAAAAAGGCAGGTGAAAAAGAAGCGGAGACGTTCTGACCGAAAATCAAAACGCCTCCGCAGAATATCCGCACATACCGGCCAGCAGCAGCTTGCAGTCTGCCCTGCCGACGGCATCCCCGGCCTGTGCCGTCCTTGCAGTGACGGTACGGCCCGGGAAGTGCCCTGTGTGGATGGGAGGAGTTCTTTTTTTCAAATTGCAGCGTTTCTTCTGCGGGAAGGCGGCGGGGTTTCCCCCTCCACCCTTGAATGCCGGCTGATCTGTTTCGAGATCCGCCCTTAGCATTGCGGCGCGGTGTCCTGCTCCTTGTGGGAGTTTAGACGCCTTTGCTCAAAGAAGCTCTTATACCCTGATTCAATTGTAGTTTATGGTTTAATCGCAGAAATCGTCCACGTCGCTGATGGCTTTTGCATAGCGGCGGGTGAGGTGCTTGGTGGAAAAGAGGAACCGCTCGTTCTGGTTGTTGGTCAGCTCCTCGATATCGGCATAGGCGGGGTTCTCCTGCATGGCCTTCCAAGTCTGCTCGATGACCTCCGGTGCAAGGCCGTAGGGAGAGCGCTGGAAGTACTTGAGCGGGGTGGCACTGGGATAGATGCGGGCATTGAACCGCACCATCTCGGCGAACATCACACACAGATCCTTGTCCTCGATGAGCTGCGCGATCATGGCGTAGTTGTCGCTCATGTTGGCGGTGGAATAGTAGTAGGTATCCTTTGCGCCCTTGCGGGTGGTGATGTCCTCACACTGGGGGTCTGCAGGCATCTGTGCCAGCAGCTCGTCGGCATTTTCCACCTCGGTCAGCAGCAGGGCGTGGGGGGTCAGCAGCGCAGCCGCAGAGCGGGAGCGAATGTAGCCTGCCAGTTCCTGTGCCGGGGTAAGCTGGGGCAGCTCCGGGGCCGTGACGGTGGGCTGATCCTCGTAGGGGTCGCCCTGCGCTTCCGGAGCAGCAGCCAGAAAATCCAGCAGCTCCGGCTTTGCAGCCTCAGCGGCTTCGGGTGCGGCCTCAGCGGCCTGCTTTGCAGCAAGCTCGGCGGTCTCCCGCTCCACCACGGCCATCACGTCCTCGCCGGCCTTGGCGGCGCTGCCGTCAAAGGTGCTGCCGGTCTCTTTCAGGCGGCGGGCCGTCTCGCTGGCGGCATCGATGTCGAACACCTCTGCCTTGGGCTTTTTCTTGGCGGCCAGCTCTGCCTTCTGCAGTTCCAGAACGGCCTGCTCCGGGTCCACGCTGCTGTCCACAGTGGTGGTGTAGCCGGGTTTACGTCTGCCAAACAACATGACGATCGTTCCTCTTTCTATGGGATTTATCTACGGGATTTATTCAGCTGCTGCGGTGTTCTGGGCGTAGATGCCGCGCTTTTCCAGATCATCGGCCATGTCAGCCAGATCATACTTCTCCAGCGTCTCGCGGGTGGGCACACCGGTGGTGCGGTCCCAGCCGAAGATGTCGTAGAACAGATCCTTTGCCTTTTCCATGTCGGCGCGGTCCAGCTTGGTGGTGCCTTCCTCGAATGCCTTGAAGTCGGGGTCCTTATCGAACACCCAATCGCAGATGGCATCGTGCTCCTGACGCAGGTTTGCGCTGCCGCAGTTCTGCTGGAAGCTGATGGCGGTCATCGCGCGCAGCATCTGGGTGATGCGGGCACCGTCCTCCTGCAGACCGGCCTGGGTATAGGTCTCGCCAGTAACAGCAGTCATAAAGTCTGCCTGCAGATCCAGGTCGCCGTGGTACTCACGCTCCTTGGAGGGAGACTGGGTCATGGGCCACATCCAGTTGCACAGGGTGGCGGAGTCGTGGAAGTTCTTGTCGTTGACGCAGTATGCAGCCAGCTTTGCCTTGTTCTCGTTGATGGGAGTGTAGGCCTTGGCCTTATCGTAGCAGCCCTCGCCGAAGAAGTCCTCCATGACCTTCTTGGTCACCTCATAGGGAGCACCGGAACCGGTCTCGCAGACGATCTCGTGGATCATGCAGTCGCGGTTGTAGACGAGGTTGTACAGCATGCCCACCTGCCATGCCTCAGCAGGGCCGTGGTGGTTGGGGAAGCCGTTGTAGATCAGGTTGGAGTTGGTAGCGCCGTCGTCGCGGTCCAGCCAGCTCTTGGGCAGGCCGAACTTCTCCATCATAGCCAGGGTGCCCTTGGCGATGACGGACAGGTCGCCCTCACCGTAAGCCATGCGGCGGATCAGCTCAACCTCCCAGCGGGGATCGCCGGCCTTCTCCCACTCCCAAGGCAGGGAATCGTACTCAGCCTCGCTGATGTACTTGGTAGCCTCCTCACGGGGCATCCGCAGGATCCACAGCAGGTCGCGGTTCAGGTTGCCGTAGTTGTCCCACAGACCCATATCGTCCACTGCATGAGACCATGCCAGATTGATGACCATGGTGCCGTCTCCTTCGTACTTGAAGTCGTGCACGCCGTCCGGGTAGACGCGGGTGCCGTACAGCACGGGCATGCAGGTGTTGGAGTTGTGGGTGGGCAGATCGTAATCTGCCAGCGGGTCCACATCATACTCGGTGTAGCAGCGGATGGGGCAGGAGGAGCAGCCGCCGTTCTTGACGGTGTACTCCGCAGCGGGAGCGCCGAAGTCGAAGTAGCCTTTGAAGCAGCGCAGAGCTACCTTGTTGATATCGTTGTAGGGCTGCTCGCCGGTATCCACGGGGCCGCCGGGAGCCTTTTTCCACATACGGCCGGGGGCGCCGGACCAGCGGTTCTTGCCGGAGGTAGCACTGTACTCTGCCCAGCTCTGGGGCTGTGCGGGCACGTTGTGGTTGTTGTTGCCGCCGATCAGGTTGCCCATCATGTAGTTGGAGAGCTCCAGCACCTTCTTGGGATCAGCCACCTTGACGCTGCCGGTGCCGCGGATAGCAAGGCCCTTCAGCTTCTTGTTGCCCAGCGCAGCGCCCAGACCGGCGCCGCCGGAGTTGCCAAAGCTGGTGTTCAGGGTGGAGTAGTCCACCAGATTCTCACCGGCAGGGCCGATGGAAGCGGTCTCGAACTCGCGGCCGTTCTGCTCCACCATCCACTTGTTGGCAGCAAAGGTGCCCTTGCCCCAGATCTCGCTTGCGTCCTCCAGAGAGACCTTGTCGTCCTCGATGCGCAGGTAGACGGGCTTTTCGGAGATACCGCTGAACACGATGCCGTCGTAGCCGGCATACTTCAGCATGGAGCCGATGTGGCCGCCCATGTGAGCGTCGATGATGGAGTGACCCTTGGACCAGGTGGAGCGGAAGGTCACGTTCATACGGCCGGAGCAGGGCACGCCGGCACCGGTCAGAGGGCCGACACCGAAGATGACCAGAGCCTTCTCGTCATAGGGATCGAGCTCCATGGGAGCTTCCTCGTACATGATGCGGTAGGCCATGCCCATGCCGCCGATATATTTATGGTACTTTTCATCGTCCTGAGTGGTGATCTCACCGGTGGTCAGGTTGACGCGCAGGATCTTGCCTGCCCAGCCATAGGTTTCAGCCATTGTTGTTCCTCCTTACAGATCCATGTAAGCAGCCTGTGCTGCACTGGTGACGGCATCCCAGTCCACGATGGACAGAGCGCCGGACGGGCAGCCTGCCACGCAGGCACCGCAGGCGATGCACTTGGACGACTTGCCGGTCTCGGGGTTGACAGTGGGCATGTGCCACGGGCAGGCATCATGGCAGGCACCGCAGCCGATGCACTTGTCGGTGTCCACCACGCGGATGCCGCGGCTGTCAGTGGTGATGGCCTTCTGCGGGCAGGCATTGCCGCAGGCGGGGTCCTCACACTGGCGGCAGGTGTCCGGGAAGTAGACAAAGCAGTTGTCGGTGCCGGACAGCAGGCCATTGCCGTCGCCGTCCAGATTCAGGCGGCGCTGGATCTTGACGCGGCTGATGTAAGAGGAGCACACACCGTCATTGGTCAGCGTGCAGTTGATCTCGCAGCGCTGGCAGCCGGTGCACAGATCCGCATTGACCACCAGCAGGCCCTGCGGCAATGCCCAGGTAGCCACTGCGCCGCTGTCCACCTGCTGCTGGGAGCAGCCGAACAGGGACAGCATGGATGCGGAGAGGGTGAGCCCTGCAAGGCTCCTGCCCGAAATTTTCATGAACTGGCGGCGGGTCATGTCAGCCGTCAGAAAATCGGTTTTTGCCATAGTTTCCATTCCTCCGTTGAGGTCACTCTGCGCAGAGCACCTCGGTCACATAGAAATACGAGTTGTTGACGATGTTCGTTACCGCCGTCGAGGTGATGGTTGCGCCGGAAAGGGCGTCCACCTCGGTCAGATCGGCGCTCACTGCACCGGTCTGGACCTGCTCCGTGGTCAGGTCGGCCTGTGCCAGACGCGCCTTGGACTGCTCTTCTGCCGAGAGATCCGCAAAGGGGATCGCCATGGGCTCGCCGTCCAGTGCGCTCTTGCTCAGCTCGGCTGCGTACAGCCTGCGGCGTGCCACGGCCTCTGCGCTGGAATCCAGCGGCGGGGCCAGCTCATCGCTCAGGGGCTGACCGTTCAGTGCCGAGAGGGTCAGGCCTGCCGCATACATCCTGCGGGTGGCCTCGGCCTCGGGAGAGGTGTCGGACACGTTCCACTGTGTGGGATCGAACTCCTCAGCGGCAGTGGTGTCCTCCGCCGCTGCACCGGCAGAGGCGTAGGCTGCGCCGGTGGCCGGATCGGTCACGGTGTAGCTCTTGCCTGCCAGCGTAAAGGGAGCCGCGCCCTGGTACTGGGACGTAAACTCCGGGTTGACGCACTGACCGCCAAGGTTGTCGGTCTCCGCCTGCGAAAGAATCTCCAAAGCGGAAACATTGCCCTCGGCGTCAAGGGTCACAGCAGCCTGCACATCGCTCTGGAAGCCCTTCTGAGTGCCCTCCACGCGGTAGCTGCCATCGTCGAGCTGGTACACTGCGCTGATGCCGTAGGCGGCTGCATCCGCCTCCGACACCGGCAGCAGGGTACCGGCAACCGTGGTGCGCGCGTGCTGCACAGCGATCAGACCGACCGCCATGGCAACCGTGGCAGCGCCCATGGCTGCATAGCCCGGCAGCCGCTTACGCCACAGCGGAACGGGCGCAAACGGGTTGGTTGCCTGCTTCATGTTATCACCTGCCTGTTTTTGTTTGTGCGGGAAAGTTTCCCGGACATGAAAATAGCCGCTCCTGCTGCTGCAACAGCGAAGCGGTTTCTTCGTTATCATTTTATCATCTGTACCGGAGGTAAGTCAACGCAAACAGCTGTGCTTTCTCTGTTTTGTCACCATCATTTTACACATTCTGCTAAAGTTAGCGGATGTTTCCTGCCGCACACCAGCTGCAGGCCGTATTCCTGCGCCAGTTCCAGCGATTGGATCGTGGGCATGCTCTTGCTCACCAGTGCCGGAACGCCCGCCCGGATGGCCTTGCGCACCATGTCCACGGGCACCCGGCCGCTGGTATAAAGCACGCATTCTGCCAGCGGGACGCCCTGCAGCAGCATCTCGCCCACAGCCTTATCCAGCGCGTTGTGCCGACCAATGTCCTCGCAGGCAAAAAGGATGGTTCCCTGTCGCAGCACAAAGCAGCTGTGCACAGCGCGGGTGGCGCGGTACAGCGGCAGGCCGGCGCTCATGGCGGCGGCAAGCGTATCCAGCCATTCCGGCCGCAGCTCCAGCTGCGGCACCGTGCGCAGCGGCGGCAGCTCCACCGGACTGCTCAGCGTGACATTATCCGTACAGCAGCTGGACACCGCCTGCGCCGCTGCACTGCGGGCCGTCAGCCGATGGTTCAGGTAAACGTTCACCTTCAGCCCTTCGGCACAGACTGTGGTCTGCTCTACCTCCTGTGCCGAAGTGATCCAGCCTTCGGTCAGCAGCCGCCCCAGTGCCAGCTGCGGCAGCAGCTCCGGCGTGCACACCACCCGGAAGGCCGGCTGCTCATTGACATAAAGCGCGGCGGCATGCTCTGCCGGAAGCACCGCTGCGGTGCCATCCGGCAGACGTGCCGTTTCAAAGGCAGCTGCCCTGCCAAAAAGGTCGTTGATCTGCATAAGTCCAGTTCCTTCCCTGTGTGCCGGGTCTCAGAAGCATTTGGTCCCCGCACCAATACAATATAAGTATAGCAGAGGATCCCGCACGAGAAAAGACTGTCCGCTGCATTTCAGGGCAAAAAGGTTATTTCGGGACCCTTTTGGGCAGAGCAGGCGTCCCCTTCTGTTTGCGCGAAAAAGCACCCGCCGCCGGGCATTTTCAGACCGGGCAGCGGGTGCTTTCCTTTATATAATGGAGAACGATGCAGATGATTTACTTTGCAGCAACATTCTTGGTGACCATCACGTCACTGTCCAGTCCGCAGACGTTGTGCAGAACGATGGTGCCTGCCTTGACGGGGGCAGTCAGCACCACCTTGCGGATCTCGTCCATCACCGGGAAGATCATATCCTTGGGGATGGCCCGGGTCAGGCGGACGCTGGTGACAGGCAGCTCGCCGCCCTTGACCAGCACCGAGCTGGCGATGGTGCGGCGGGGCGCGGTCAGCTCCTGACGGACATACTGTTCGCCGCGGGGGCAGGTGTGGCCGGTGACCGAGATCACCTGACCATTTTCAACTTCGGCTTCGATCTCGCAGCCATTGGGGCAGACGATACAGGTAAATTGCTTTTTCATTCCACCGACACCTCCAGTGCGCCTTCCTCCTGCAGCTTGGCAGCAGAGACCTTGAACTGGATCATCTCCGCAGGAATGGCTTTCTTCATCTTCTTGGCAGCAACTTCCACACCGTTCTGGCGCACCACGATGCGGCAGTCACGGTAGTGGTTCCGCACGCGCAGCGACAGGCTGAAGTCGTTCTTGCCGCTGACCTTCTGCGGAATGGTGTGGCCCACGCCCTCGCCGCACTTCACGTCCAGCGTGCAGGGGTCGATGCCCTTGCCCTCAACGTAGGCGGCAGCGTGGCGTGCCAGTGCCTCGGACTCCATGGAAACGAAGTCCACCAGATCATGCACATGCAGCACATTGCCGGCAGAGAACACGCCGGGCACGTTGGTCTGCAGGTTCTCGTCCACGAAGGCACCGTTGGTGTGGGGGTCAATGGCGATGCCGGCATCCTCCAGCAGCTTGTTCTCCGGGATCAGGCCGACGGAGAGGATCAGCGTATCGCACTTGTACTCCTTCTCGGTGCCGGGGATGGGCCGACGGTTCGCGTCCACCTCGGAGATGGTCACGCCGGTCAGACGGTCGCGGCCATGGATCTCGGTGACAGTGTGGCTGAGATAGAGCGGGATATTGTAGTCATCCAGACACTGCACGATGTTGCGCGGCAGGCCGGAGGGGTAAGGCATCAGCTCGAACACTGCCTGCACATGAGCGCCTTCCAGCGTCATGCGGCGGGCCATGATCATGCCGATATCGCCGGAACCGAGGATGATGACCTCCTTGCCGGGCATCCGGTTGTAGAGGTTCATGTAAGCCTGCGCGGTGCCTGCGGTGAACACGCCCGCCGGACGCTCGCCGGGAATGCCTAGTGCGCCGCGGCTGCGCTCCTTGCAGCCCATGGCAAGCACCACAGCCTTTGCCTGATACTGGTGCAGGCCGCTGCGGGTGGAGGCGGTGACGACACGATCCGCCGTCAGGCTCAGCACCGTGGCGCTGGTCTCGTAGGGGATCTCACGCTTGTTCACCTCATCAATGAAAGCCTGTGCATACTCGGGGCCGGACAGGCTCTCGCCGAAGCGGCCCAAACCAAAGCCATCATGGATGCACTGGCGCAGGATGCCGCCCAGCATCGCCTCGCGCTCCAGAATGATCATGTTGCGGATGCCCTGCTTGTGCAGTTCCACCGCTGCGGCAAGACCTGCGGGGCCGCCGCCGATAATCACAACGTCCTTCTGTTCCATCGCTCAGTTCTCCTCCTTCCGCATGGTTCCGGTCAGGACCCAGGAGCCCTGACGGCTGTAACGAACATCCTCCGGCTCGGTGCCCAGCTCCTGCTCGATGAAGTTCTCGATCTTCATCTGGCAGAAGCCGCCCTGACAGCCGCCCATCATGGCGCGGGTGCGGTACTTGATGCCGGTCATGGTGGAGACGCCCAGCGGGTTGTGAATGGCCTGCAGGATCTCCGCCTTGGTCACTTCCTCACAGCTGCAGATCATCTCGCCGTAATCGGGATCCTGCGCAATGAGCTCTGCCTGCTGCTCCGGAGTGCACTCTGCAAACTTGACGATGCCCTTGTGGTGCGGGTCGAAGCCGGGGTTTGCCTCGAACTTCTCGTGCTCCAGCATCAGGCCGATGACGTAGCGGGCCAGCGGCACGCTGCCGGTCAGGCCCGGGGACTCGATGCCCACGAGGTTGACGGCATTGGGTGCCACGTCGTCCCGGATCTCCACCTTCCAGTCCTGAATGGCGCCGTTCTCATCCACCCACTTGGGCTGGATGCCGGCGAAGGTGCGGATCTGATCCTTTTTAAAGATGTGGGGCCACAGCTTTGCGCCCTCCACGGCCAGACTGTCCATGTTGGCCTGCGGCACGCTGTAATCGTCCAGCACATCGGTGTTCTCGGCATCCGGGCCCACGGTGACGTTGCCGTCCACGGTGGGGGTGATGTGGATGCCCATGTAAGTGTTGCTGGGCACCGGGTACACCGGCATGGGCAGCAGCTTGCCCATGCGCTTGTGCAGGATGATGTAGTTGCTGCGGGAGCCGATGACACGGTAGCCGGTCAGGCCCAGCAGGTCAGAGATCTGCTTTGCACCCAGACCTGCGGCGTTGACCACCCAGCGGGTGCAGACATCGCCGTGCTCGGTGTGCAGATAGTACAGCTCGTTTTCGCGGGTGATGGCCGTGACCTTGTGGTCAAAGAAGAAGTCCACGCCGTTGGCATGTGCGTTCTCGGCCAGAGCCACCGTGTACAGGAACGGGTCCATGATGCCGCTGTTCTTGGACCACATGGCAAACTTGCCCACCACGGCGGGCACCAGCTCATGCAGCTTTGTCTCGTCGATCATCTCCAGACCGGTGCAGCCGTTGACGGCGCCCTGCTTCATGGTGCGCTCCAGCTGCTCCATATCCTCGGGGGTGTTGCCCACCAGCACCTTGCCGCAGCGCTTGAACGGGAAGTTCAGCTCCTCGGCCAGCTGGTCCATGATCTTGTTGCCTTCCACGCAGCATTTTGCCTTCAGGCTGCCAGTGGGGTTGGCAAAACCGCCGTGCACCACCGCAGAGTTGCGGCCGCTGGTCTCGTTGCAGACGTCCAGATTCTTCTCCAGCACTGCAATGCTCAGCTTGTAGCGGGACAGCTCGCGCGCAATGGCACTGCCCACGACGCCCGCACCGATGATGACCACATCGTATTGTTTTTTCATGGTATCCACCTTTCTCCTTTTTCTGGTATGGGAAACCGGCGTTGTGTTATATGTTTCATCGCTTCAAATATATAACATCCCGTGACTTCTGTCAAGCACTTTCCGCAAAAATTATAAACAAAAATGAGCTCTGTCCTTTGGTAAAAACGACAGAGCTTCTGGAAAATTCGGCGGGAACCGCTTGAAATGCCAAGGGAAAAGGGGCTCCCGGATGCAGGCAGGGCCTCCGCATCGTTCCATTCACGGAAGCGGCCCTGCTTACAAAAACAGCTTCTCAGATGAAGAAATCCGGGAAGCGGTCCAGCAGGCTCTGGAAGTGTTCTCGGTAGGCGCCCAGATGATGCTCGAAGAATGCGTCCACATCCACATCCTTGGGCAGGCCCACCATCAGATATTTGTACAGCTGCTCATGCTCCACGCGGAAGGTCTCCATATCCATCTGGCACAGAGCGGTGTCCAGATAGCGCACACGATCCATGTGGGTGGTAACGTTGTGCATGGCCTGCCAGATGCGGTCATAACCGGCATAGGTATACAGGCGCTTATGGAACTCGTTGTCCAGCGTGATGAAGTAATCGCCCAGCACATCGTGGCTGATGCAGGCGGAGCCATCCTGCTGTTCCAGCAGACCGTGCAGCTCACTGAGCTGTGCCTGATTCAGGTGGCCGGACAGGCTGCGCAGCAAAGCGGGTTCCAGCATCTTGCGCATGGCATAGCCCTCATTGATGTACTGGATCGAGATCTTGGAGACGATGCTGCCGCGCTGAGGCAGCACATCCACCAGCCATTCGCCCTTGAGCATCATCAGTGCTTCGTGGATGGGCGTGCGGCTCATGACCAGATGCTCACTCAGCTCCGCCTCGCTCAGCTGGAAGCCGGGCTGCAGCTGGATGTTCATGATATTCTTGCGCAGGATACGGTAGGCGTAGGCCCGGTTGTTCTCGTCCGGCTGGCGAGGGTCCATCAGCAGCGGCAGGATGCGGGACTTGTCATCTTTCATTGGTAATTTCCCCTTACAATAGTTTGCTCTCCGGCAGGAAAGCGCTGGGTCAAGGTTTGTTGCTTCTAAGATTTAATACCTCTATTATAAGGCATAACATATCACTTGTCAAAAGCCTTTTTGCTAAAAAGCAACTAAAATCCTGAAATTGCGGATAAAAAACTATAAAACAAGTTGCATTTCCGCCCCAAAGGCGTTATAATATGCTCAACAAGTAACATATCAGTTGGCTATAGGAGGTCAATCACATGTCTGAAATCAATGCGATCCGCTTTGCAGAACCCTGGCAGGTCTCCTGCGTCAAGATCCCCATGCCGGAACCCAAGCCCGGTGAGGCCCTCATCAAGATCATGGCAGCCGGTATCTGCGGCAGCGACATCGGCGCGTTCCGCGGCACCAATGGTCTGGTGAGCTATCCCCGCGTCATCGGCCACGAGCTGGCCGGTGTGGTCGTCTCCATCCCGGAGAACAACAAGAACGGCATCAAGGTGGGCGACCGCGTGGTCGTGGACCCGTACCTGTACTGCGGCCACTGCTATCCCTGCTCCATCGGCCGCACCAACTGCTGCGACGATCTGCACGTTCTGGGTGTGCACGTTGAGGGCGGCATGGCCGAGTACTTCTGCCATCCGGCTGATATGCTCGTCAAGATCCCCGATGGCATGAGCTGGGTGCAGGCTGCCATGGCCGAGCCCCTGACCATCAGCCTGCACGGCATTCACCGCGGCGGCCTGAAGGCAGGCGAATACTGCGCCATCATCGGCGCAGGCCCCATCGGTCTGGCTGCTGCCATGGTGGCACAGGCCTACGGCGCACACGCCATCCTGCTGGATCTGGTGCAGGAACGTCTGGACTTTGCAAAGTCTCTGGGCATAGAGTACACCATCAACTCCGGCAAGGAAGATGCCAACGCCCGTGTCCACGAGATCACCGGCGGCGAGGGCGCACAGCAGGTCATGGAGTGCTCCGGTGCAAACCCCGCCATCCGCAGCACGCTGGATCTCGTGAGCCACGCAGGCCGCATCACCTTCACCGGCTGGCCCAAGAAGGAGACCAGCCTGCCCACCGACACCATCACCCGCAAGGAGATCGACCTGCGCGGTGCCCGCACCAGCGCCGGCGAGTTCCCCGAGGCTCTGGAGCTGATCGCCACCAAGAAGGTGGATATGCTCAAGCTGCTCACCAAGACCGTCAAGCTGGAAGAGGTGCCTGAGACCATCATCGACATCGAGAAGAACCCCGGCAACTACATGAAGGTCGTTGTCACGATGGAGTAAACGGCTCCCCACTACATTGAAGTTATAAGGAGAGTACTGTTTTGGACGCATGGAATATTCTTGTTGTGGTCGTTCTGGCCCTGATCCTTCTGCTGATCCTGCCCATGGTGGCTGCGCGCAACGGCACCAAAAGCTTTACGCAGGCCCTGATGGCCCCGCTGCACCGCAAAAAAAAGCGCGGCCCGCTGGGGCTTGAGGTCGAGCCGGAAAAAAAGCCGGAACGGCATGTGAACAACAGTATGCAGGGCGAGCTGACCGCGATCGTCTCGCAGCTCATCACCTTTACCAAGCGCCAGCACTATACGCTGGTGTACCCCGGCACCATTCAGGAAGGCGGCCAGCTGACCACCACGCTGGCGCTGGTGGTCACCCCGGGCGGCGTGGTGGGCCTGAACTGCTTCGGCTTTGCCGGCGAGATCCGTCCCGGCGACCAGCCGAACGACCAGTGGCGTCAGCACATCAACCACACGGACAACCGCATCCCGAACCCTGTCACCACCAGCGAAAAACAGCAGGTGCTGCTGCGCAGCGCCATGGACAGGGCCGGGCTGAGCGGCATCCCGGTGGAGGTGATCGCCGTGTTCACCAGCAAGGAAGCCCGGCTGACCGGCGTTTCTGCCCAGAAGTGCTTTGACCGCGACGGCATGATCGCCTATCTGGAGCAGGAGCGCTTCCATTCCGGCCCGGTGGAGGATACCCACGAGACCGGCGTGAAGCTGAAGAGCCTTGTAACGGTATACAAGTCCGAAAAAAACAAGAAGAAAAAGAAATGATCTGCGTCTGAAATGTTACCTGCAGTCTTCCGGCATAGCGGAACGCTGCGGATGCATTCTCTGGGATTTTTAAACAGACAGCCCGGTACAGTCCTCCTGTACCGGGCTGTCTGTTTTTGTTTTTTCTGGTTTTTATGCTCCATTTCTCCATTTTTTCAGGCTAGTATACAACATAAAGCACAGCTTCCCTTTGGGGAACAGCTGGTAAAGATTCAGATAAGAAGCGCCGTTTTGTATTGTTCCCGTCAAGCTGATATGTTAGTATATCGTCAAGGGAAACATGCCGCAGACGGAACGCGGCGTCCGGCTGCACGAACCGGCGCAGCGGCGTTCCACCCTGAGCAGGCATGAAAACAAATGAAAAGGAGAGATTTTCTTATGCGTATCCACAAGATCACTCGTCGTAACTTCATGAAGGTTGCAGGTGTCTCTGCACTGGCCATGGGTCTGGCAGCCTGCGGCGGCAGCTCCTCCAGCACTGCCGCTTCCACCTCCACCGCCGCATCTGCTTCCACTGCTGCAGGCGGTGAGGTCACCGGTGATAAGGTCGTGATCAACATCGGCCACATCAACGACCAGAGCGACTCCTGGCATCAGGGCGCCCTGAAGTTCAAGGAGTACTGTGAAGCCAACTCCAACGGCACCATCGAAGTGGACGTGTTCCCCAACAGCCAGCTGG
>ERZ1027099.71-NODE-71-length-65073-cov-11.018533_pt1 | contig 65073 bp, 48 predicted proteins | sample MGYA00519408_ERZ1027099 | MGnify/ENA primary metagenome ERZ1027099 (study PRJEB26926, sample SAMN06164646) | human gut metagenome | biome: ENVO:00009003; feature: ENVO:2100002; material: ENVO:00002003 | host: Homo sapiens | place: USA | collected 2012 ...
ACGAGATTTCTGCCTGTCTCGTGGGCTCGGAGATGTGTATAAGAGACAGTAATTAAAGTATAGAATTATGTTGGACTTAACGACCCCTTCTTTATTATTTTCCGCCATATCATTGATATTGCTGGCCTATACGAATCGCTTCCTTTCATACGCCAGCGTAGTGCGTGCCTTGAAAGAAAAGCATCAGCAAACCCATGACCCCAAGGATATCGCCCAGATAGCGAACCTGCGGAAAAGGCTCTATCTGACCCGTTCCATGCAAATATTAGGAATACTCAGTTTGCTGCTCTGCGTGATCGCTATGTTCTTCATTTATGTATCGTGGCAGATTTTCGCCGCATGGATATTTGGCATAGCCTTATTGCTATTAGCGGCGTCGTTATGTGTATGTATCTGGGAAATAAATATTTCCGTTAAAGCCTTGGAAATTCATCTGGAAGATATAAGTTCTAAAGAGAAGTTAAAACAGTGAGTAGTATTAAATTTTCCTTCGAAATGTTTTGCCAATTCGGAGAGATCGTCTATCTTTGCACTCGCAATCGGGAAATCACTTTCTTAGAACGCTATAAGTGAGAGCTTTGACATTTTGGCCCATTCGTCTATCGGCTAGGACGCAAGATTTTCATTCTTGAAAGAGGGGTTCGATTCCCCTATGGGCTACAATAAACAGGATTAAAAAAACAATAAAGAGAAGATCTAGAAATGGCAAATCATAAGTCATCAATCAAGAGAATCAGACAGACAAACGCAAGACGTTTGCGTAACAGATATTACGCAAAGACAGCTAGAAACGCTATGAAAGTTTTGCGCGCTACTGAAGACAAGAATGAGGCACAAGCTTTGTTCCCTAAGGTATGCTCTATGTTGGATAAGCTTGCAAAAAAGAACGTTATCCACAAGAACAAGGCCGGTAATCTGAAATCTAAGTTGGCTAAGCACGTTAACGCGCTAGCATAAGCAGAAGGTAATTACTTTTACAAGTATAAAGCCGGACTCTCAATAAGCCCGGCTTTTTTAAACCTAATGGCCCATTCGTCTATCGGCTAGGACGCAAGATTTTCATTCTTGAAAGAGGGGTTCGATTCCCCTATGGGCTACCAACCAAAAGGAGAGAGATAAGCTCATGGCTTATCTCTCTCCTTTTTTATTATACCCGTCCTTTTTTCGCTATTTTCACATCCCCCACTTCGCTATCTCGATAAAAATCACTACATTTGTTAGATTTTTTTTTGAGGACATAGATAATTACAGATTTTAAAGAAAGATAAACTCATGAGTGAAGAAATTAAGAATACTTCTACAGAGTACTCCGCAGATAGTATTCAAGTACTTGAAGGGTTAGAGGCAGTACGAAAAAGGCCATCCATGTATATTGGCGATACCAGCGAGAAAGGTCTCCATCACTTAGTGTATGAGGTCGTAGATAACTCCATAGACGAAGCGCTAGCCGGATATTGTACATACATCGACGTGGTAATCAATGAGGACAACTCGATCACGGTTACCGACGATGGCCGTGGTATCCCCGTGGATATTCATGAGAAAGAAGGTAAATCAGCCTTGGAGGTAGTATTGACGGTGCTGCACGCCGGCGGTAAGTTCGACAAGGGAACCTATAAAGTATCCGGTGGTTTGCACGGTGTGGGTGTATCTTGCGTAAATGCCCTCTCTACTTATCTGAAAGCGGAAGTTCGCAGGAACGGTAAAGTACATATGCAGGAGTTCTCTTGCGGAAAGCCGTTACACGACGTACAAGTTATCGATAATACGGATAAAACAGGTACTACGATCTCTTTCAAGCCGGACGGTTCTATCTTTACGGTCACGGAATACAAGTATGATATCTTGGCTACCCGTTTGCGCGAATTAGCGTTCTTGAACGCAGGTATTACGCTACGCCTGACAGATAAGCGAGTTCAGAAAGAAGACGGTTCATTCAAGTCCGAGGTATTCCATTCGGATGAGGGATTGAAAGAGTTTGTCCGCTATATCGACCGTTCTAAAGAAAAACTGATTCCAGACGTAATCCATATCGTTACCGAGAAGCAGGGTATCCCTGTCGAGGTGGCGTTAACTTACAATACTTCTTACAACGAGAGCGTATTCTCTTACGTAAATGATATTAACACGATAGAAGGTGGTACACACTTGGCCGGTTTCCGCCGTGGCCTGACCCGTACGTTGAAAAAGTACGCCGAGGATTCTAAATTATTGGAGAAAGCCAAAGTGGAGATTCAAGGGGATGACTTCCGTGAAGGTTTGACCGCCGTTATCTCTATCAAGGTAGCCGAACCTCAGTTCGAGGGACAGACAAAGACGAAGCTGGGTAATAGCGAGGTTACCGGTGCCGTGGATATGGCGATCGGTGAGGCGTTAGGCTATTATTTGGAAGAACATCCGAAAGAGGCGAAAATAATCGTCGACAAGGTGATCTTGGCCGCTCAAGCCCGCCATGCCGCTCGTAAGGCTCGCGAATTGGTACAACGCAAATCTCCGCTGACAGGAGGTGGGCTTCCCGGTAAATTGGCGGACTGTTCCTCTAAAGACGCAGCGATCTGCGAATTGTTCCTTGTCGAGGGAGACTCCGCAGGGGGTACGGCTAAGCAAGGACGCGACCGTAACTTCCAAGCGATCCTACCGTTGCGCGGTAAGATCTTGAACGTGGAGAAAGCGATGGATCATAAGATCTTCGAAAGCGAGGAAATCCAGAACATCTATCGTGCGATGGGCGTGACCGTCGGTACGGAGGATGACCCGAAGGCGTTGAACATGGAGAAGCTGCGTTACCACAAGGTGATTATCATGACCGATGCCGATGTGGACGGTAGCCACATCGCCACATTGATCTTGACCTTCTTCTTCCGCCGTATGCGTTCCTTGATCGAGAACGGATATGTGTATCTGGCAACTCCTCCCCTCTATTTGTGTAAGAAAGGTAAGGTTGAGGAATATTGCTGGACCGAACAACAACGTCAGCAGTTCATCTTAAAATATGGAGGAGGCAACGAGAACTCGATCCATACACAACGATACAAAGGTTTGGGAGAAATGAACGACCATCAATTGTGGGATACGACCATGAACCCGGAAAACCGTACGTTAAAGCAGATCACGATCGACAACGCAGCCGAGGCTGACCAAATCTTCGCCATGTTGATGGGTGAAGACGTAGGCCCTCGCCGCGAGTTTATCGAGGAAAACGCTACATATGCTAACATAGATGCTTAAAATCATGAAAGTCCGTCGTCCGAATCTAGAGGCCCTATACAAAGAAGTTGATAATTATATACCGGCTAAAGAAAGCCTTCAACCTCCCCGAATAGGAATATCCGCTAACCGGAGAGACGGACTTTCCTGTATAGCGGAGACCTACGTGCAAGCCGTGCTGGATGCGGGGGGAGCCCCGGTACTTATCCCGGTGATCACGGATCTGAAAGCATTGACCGTACTGGTTTCCGAACTAGACGGATTGGTTATGAGCGGGGGTGGAGACATCAATCCGCTCTATTTGCATGAGGAGCCTATCCCGCAATTGCAAGACGTAGATACGCTACGTGACGAATACGATTTGATCTTGCTTCGCTTGGCCGCTAACCGACAAATTCCGATCATGGGTATTTGCCGAGGGCATCAGATCATGAATGTAGCGTTCGGAGGAAGTGTCTATCAAGACATCCATTCACAAGCCGATCACCCGCTATTGAAACACAGCCAGACATTGGCGCGGGAATATCCGTCGCATACGGTAACTCTCGAACCGGGAACGAACCGGCTACGCGCTATTTTCAATGGAGAAAAACAAATCCTTGTCAACTCTTTCCACCATCAAGCGGTAAAAGAGGTCGCCCCCGGATTTAGGGCGACAACGACCGCTCCGGATGGAATCAATGAGGCTATGGAACATACGGAGAAAACGATATTCGGCGTACAATGGCATCCGGAGGCCATGGCTCCGCAAGGGGATGAGGCCATGAAAGCCCTATTCGCTTACCATATCGAGAATGCCCGCCGTTTCACGAAAGCCAAAGCGATCCATCAACGGATCGTGACGATCGATTCCCATACAGATACCCCAATGATCTTTCCCGGTGAATTTAATATCGGGGAGAAAGAAGGAGGGAAAGTGAATCTTCCTTTTATGGAAGAAGGACGTATCGACGCAACCTTTATGGTCGCCTATATCCCGCAAGGTAAACGAGATGAGGCATCCTTACAGGCAGCGACAGCGTATGCGATAGAACGGCTGAATCAAGTAAAACGCCAGCAAACCTTACATCCGGACCGGATGGCTATAGCGACTACCCCCCAAGAGATCCAGACGATTAAGGCGCAAGGGAAAAAAGCGATCTGCCTCGGCATCGAGAACGGGTACGCTTTAGGGAAGCAGATCGAAAACCTACGGATGTTCAAGGATATGGGAGTTTCTTATATCACCTTATGCCATAATGGGGATAACGATATTTGTGATTCCGCTAGAGGAAAACAGGAATGGAAAGGACTAAGTCCTTTCGGTAAGGAAGTGGTAAAAGAGATGAACCGGTTAGGAATCATGGTTGATATCTCGCATGCGGCGGAAAGTACCTTTTATCAGGTACTGGAAGTGAGCGAGACACCAATCATAGCCTCCCACTCTTCCGCACGTGCGCTTTGCGATCATCCTCGCAATTTAACGGATGATCAACTGAAAGCGCTGGCCGCTCAAGGGGGTGTCGCCCAAATCTGCCTATACAAAGGATTCATCAATAAGGAAGAGGACAAAGCTTCTTTAAGCGACGCTATCCGCCATATCAATCATATCGTGGATTTAATCGGTATCGATCATGTAGGAATCGGCTCGGATTTTGACGGAGACGGGGAACTGATCGGTTGCTCGGCTACCAACGAGTTGATTAACATTACCGTCCGACTTTTAGAAGAAGGATATACGGAAGAAGATATACGGAAAATATGGGGTAGAAACTTGCTAAGGGTTATGACCGCTATACAAGATTTCCCAAACAAATAGCAAACGAAAACAACTACATATTATGAAAAAGATCTTATACACAGCAATATGCGCCTGTAGTATCTTATGTGGAGCACAGGCACAGACACCCGGATCGGAGGTACCCAACTTAAAAAAGCTATATGAGTTGACAGACTCTTGCGATGTAAACGTGCGGGCACGATTCTCCCCATTGATCGGGATTTCCGCTAGTATCTCCAATGGTGCTTCCCGGGTGGGGGCCACCTATATCCAATCCATCGTAAAGGCAGGGGGAACTCCGGTTATCATCCCGGCTGTTACTGACGGTAAGGTACTCAGGAATATCGTATCGAATTTAGACGGGCTAGTTCTTATAGGAGGAGCGGATGTAAACCCTCTATGGTATGAGGAGGAGCCTCGGGAAAAGCTGGAGGAAGTCGATCCGGTACGCGATTTGTATGAGTTGAAACTAATCAAGATGGCTACCGACCAAAATATTCCCGTCTTAGGCATATGCCGGGGATTGCAACTGTTGAATGTAGCGTTTGGCGGTACGCTTTACCAAGACATCCCCTCACAACGTGGCGATCATTCTGTCAAGCATAGGCAAGATTTACCCAGTTCGTATGGCTCACACCGTGTCTTTGTTGACGCAAACTCACAGCTAGCCACTATTCTAGGGAAAGATACCTTAGCCGTAAACTCTCTTCATCATCAAGCGATCAAGGAGTTGGCGCCTATCTTCAAGGCTACCGCTTATGCGCCCGACAGTATTATCGAGGCTATCGACGCTTATCCGAACCGATCCATCATGGGAGTTCAATGGCATCCGGAAGCATTGACTTACGGAGGCGACACTACGATGTTAAAGATATTCCACCATCTGATAGGAAAGGCCGAGACTTTCCACCAAGCCAAAGAGATGCACAAGCATTTCCTTTCCGTAGATACACATACCGATACTCCTTTCTGGTTTAAACGTGCCGGATTCAGCATCGCCGACCGGGAACGTAACCGGGTAAACATCCCTAAGATGCAAGAAGGGAAACTAGACGGGGTGTTCCTTGCGGCCTTCATCGGACAAGGTAAACGTGATGAGGCCTCTTTACAAGAAGCCGTACAAAAAGTAACAGGCTTGATCGAAGGTATTCGCAAGCAAGCTGAATTGAATAAGGATTTATGTGGCATCGCCGTTACGAACCAAGACTTCATCCGCTTGAAAAATGAAGGGAAAAAAGCGTTCTTTATCGGTATAGAGAATGGATACGGCATTGGTAAGGATCTGGCGAATATCGCTAAGTTCAAGGCGATGGGTGTCAATTATATCACGCTCTGCCACTCCTACGATAACGATATTTGCGACTCATCCACCCATACCAAGAAAGAATGGGACGGTTTAAGTCCGTTTGGTGAAGAGGTTGTGAAAGAGATGAATCGCCAAGGTATCATGGTGGATATGTCTCATGCCTCTGAGAAGTCATTTTGGGATGTTATCAAATTGTCCAAGGCCCCGATCATCTGCTCGCATTCCTCATCCATGGCGATGTGCAAGCACGACCGTAACCTGACCGACGAACAACTAAAGGCCCTTGCCCAAAATGGAGGCGTAGCGCAAGTTTGCTTGCTCGACCGCTATATCAATGAGGATTATAAAAACGCAAGCCTTACCGACGCGATCGAACATATCGATCATATGGTGAAAGTCGCCGGTATCGATCATGTAGGTATCGGCTCTGATTTTGATGGCGGTGGCGGAATTATCGGTTGCGAAAGTGACAACGATTTCATACAGATCACTGTTAAATTAATAGAGAAAGGATATACAGAGGAAGATATCGCCAAGATATGGGGTGGAAACTTGATGCGTGTATTAGACGAGGTTCAAGCGACTGCCTCCGTAAAAACATTATAAACAAAACAGATTTATGATCAGATTATTTTTTGCGTTATTGAGTTTTGCTCTTTTATCATGTGGAGCCAAAGGAACCAAAGAGACAGGTAATATGCCGGAGATCAAAAAACAACCGATCGCCTCAGCTGTTCCCGATTTCAACGCAGACAGCGCTTACGCCTATGTAGCGAACCAAGTCGCTTTTGGTCCCCGTGTGCCTAACACGGCGGCTCATAAAGCATGCGGGGATTACTTAGCGTCTGAATTGAAGCGCTTTGGCGCCAAAGTCTACCAACAGGAAGCGATACTAACCGCCTACGACGGAACGAAGCTGGAAGCGAGAAACATCATAGGCTCGTTTGATCCGGAGAATAGTAAACGTATTTTACTATTCGCACATTGGGACAGCCGTCCCTATTCGGACCACGATCCCGATCCTTCCAAGCACCGAACTCCATTGGACGGGGCGGACGATGGCGGTAGCGGCGTAGGTGCCTTATTGGAGATCGCCCGTCAAATCGGGCAAAAAGCCCCGGGTATCGGTATCGATATTATTTTCTTCGATGCGGAGGATTATGGTACGCCGGAATTCGTAACCGATTATACACCGGATAGCTGGTGCCTAGGTACCCAGTTCTGGGCAAAAAATCCGCATGTCCCCAATTATACGGCGGAATACGGAATCTTATTGGATATGGTGGGCGGCAAGAATGCCACGTTTTTCAAGGAGCAACAATCCTTACGTGCGGCAGCCCCGATCGTCGAGATGGTATGGAGCGCGGCCCGCGATCTGGGATATGGCAAATATTTCATTAACGCCGCCGGTGGAGCCATCACAGACGATCACCAATATGTGATTAGCGGACGCAATATCCCGAGTATCGACATCATTAACTACGACCCTGAGTCTAAAACAGGTTTCGCCAGTTATTGGCATACTCAAAAAGATAATATGGAGAATATAGACCGTGAGACTCTAAAAGCTGCCGGTCAAACCGTACTGGAAGTAATATACAATCGATAAAATACTGATAAAATGACAATCAATGAACTTCAAGACAATGTAATCGAAGAATTCTCAGTCTTCGACGATTGGATGGACAAATATGCGTTATTAATAGATCTGGGAAATTCACTTCCCCCGCTTGATGAGAAATATAAAACGGAAAGTAACTTGATCGAGGGTTGCCAAAGCCGGGTTTGGTTCCAAGCGGATTATGTGGATGGAAAGATTATTTTCCAAGGAGAAAGCGACGCCGTGATCGTAAAAGGTATCGTATCCCTTTTGATCAATATCCTATCCGGCCATACCCCGCAGGAGATACTGGATGCCGATCTTTACTTTATCGACAAGGTAGGATTAAAAGAGCATTTATCCCCTACTCGTTCCAACGGGTTGGTAGCGATGGTGAAGCAAATGCGTCTATACGCGATGGCTTACCGGGCAAAGGAACAACAATAAAAACAGGTGTTTTCACACGTATATAGGCACGAGCCGATACGTATATACGTGTAAGCCTACACCGATATAGGCATAGCCTCATACGTATATACGCATAAGGTTATGCCTATATACGTATTAAAAACCGAGTGTAAGCTGCTCCGGTAAAAGCGTGAATGTCTTGCGATGATAAGGCGTGATTCCGTGGGTACGAATCGCTTCCCTGTGGGCCTTGGTAGGATAGCCTTTATTGTCCAGCCAATGATAAGCGGGGTATTCCAAGGCCAATTCATTCATATAATCATCCCGATACGTTTTAGCTAATACAGAAGCGGCGGCGATACTCAGGTATTTTCCGTCGCCTTTTACTACGGTCGTATGCGGAATATCGGGATAAGGGGTAAAACGGTTTCCATCGATCAATAAATGTTCTGGAAGTACTTTCAATTGCTCGATCGCACGATGCATAGCCAAGAAAGAGGCTTTCAAAATATTAATCTTATCGATCTCTTCCGGACTGACGATGCCTACCGCCCAAGCGATCGCCTCACGCTCGATAACGGGACGAAGCTTATACCGTTTCTTCTCGCTTAATTGCTTGCTATCGTTTAAATCCTCATTCTTAAAATCTTCCGGAAGAATCACGGCGGCGGCGAATACCGCACCCGCCAAGCAGCCTCTTCCCGCCTCATCACAACCGGCCTCTATACGCCCGGTTTCCATATAGGGAAATAACATGTATCTATCTCTTTTTATCGTAAAACACGCCACATGCTTACGATGCTCATTCAAGCATCCTTACAATGGGCATCGTAAGCACCTTTAAATGCCCATCATAAGTTCCATTGAATGGGCATCGTAATTTTAACTATTCAAATCCTTCACAATCCAAGGGCGAAGCACGAACCAAGCGAATGCCGTAGCGGCGATCACCCCGCAAGTATTCGCCAAGAAATCAAACCAATCCCCACCCCGGTACGTCGTACAATATTCTTGCAATATCTCAATAATCCCACTCATAACGATCGGGCATAAAACCGCCCCGATCCAAGCATGCCATAATACCGTCTCATACTTCCGGTGATTCCGCAAGAACTCCAGCCATAGCATACCCGACATCCCCCCATACATACAGAAATGAACCACCTTGTCCACACCCGGGAATAAAGGGATATCATCCATCCTCGGCGGCTTAAAGAACGACAAGTAAATAACGATCAATATAATCGCCAGTGAAAACGGATATTTCTTAATATAATACATCATACTCAAAACATCTTCCGAACTCGTTCCACACCTGCGATGAACGTATCGATCTCCTCTTTCGTATTATAAAAAGAGAAAGACGCCCGCACCGTCCCCTCGATCCCTAAGGCATGCATCAAAGGCTGGGCACAATGATGCCCTGTACGAACCGCTATTCCCAGACGGTCCAGCAACATCCCCATATCGTAATGATGGATATTACCCACCAAAAAAGAAAGCACCGCTCCTTTATGATCCGCTTGTCCGAAAATACGCATCCCTTCGATCGTATTTAATCCAGCGGTCGCATATCGCAAAAGCTCATCCTCATAAGCAGCTATATTCTCTATACCGATCCGGTCTACATACCGCAAGGCTTCCGCCAATGCCGTGCTACCGATGTAATCCGGAGTTCCCGCCTCGAACTTAAAAGGAAGCTCATTAAAAGTTGTCTTCTCGAACGAGACCGTAGCGATCATCTCGCCTCCTCCCTGATATGGAGGAAGTTTATCCAACCACTCCTCTTTGCCATACAAGACCCCGATACCCGTCGGTCCGTAAATCTTATGACCAGAGAAAACATAGAACTCCGCATCCAAGCCCTGCACATCCACCTTCATATGCGGAACGGCTTGAGCCCCGTCTACCAACACCGGCACGCCTTGTTCATGAGCGATCTCGATCATCGCCTTTACCGGATTTACCGTACCCAAGACGTTAGACACATGAGTCACGGAAACCAGACGAGTCTTATCCGAGAATAATTTACGATACTCATCCAGATTCAACTCCCCTTTCTCATTCATCGGGATCACCTTCAACGTAATACCTTTCCGGGCCGCTTGTATCTGCCAAGGAACAATATTGGAATGATGCTCCATCACGGACACGATCACCTCATCCCCTGCCGACATACATTCATCCGTAAAGCTGGAAGCGATCAGATTGATGGATTCCGTAGTTCCCCGGGTAAAAATAATCTCATTCGAGGAACGGGCATTCAAGAAATGCTGTACCGTTTTGCGAGCCTCCTCATGCGCCTCTGTCGCCGCTTGGCTCAAGAAATGTACGCCTCGGTGGATATTGGCGTTTACGTTATAATATCCATTCTCTATTTTTTCTACCACTTGACGAGGTTTCTGGGTAGTAGCGCCATTATCAAAATATATAAGCGGTTTATCGTATATCTTATGATCCAAGATCGGAAAGTCTTTTCGGATCGCTTGAACGTCTAACATAGTCTTACTTCTTTTTGTCTTACAATTACGAGAGCCAAAGATACAAAAAAAAGGCTTTCTCGCTGAAAGAAAGCCTTTTTTATCATTACCTAACAGATATTACGCCTACACTTTATCCTCTACTCGCACGCCTACTTTTCTCTTCCAAAGTCAAAGTACGGAGACTCTGTACGGGCGTTGTCCATTAAGGATGCTAGTTCTTTTACCTTATCGGGATACTTCTCCGCTAGATTCGTATCCTCATGTATATCATTACTTAAATCATACAGTTCCAATATAGTCTCACCCACGATCGGTTGCCGGATTAGTTTCCATTTACCGGAGCGTAATGCTTCCCGGCCATTCAACTCGTGAAATTCCCAATATAAATAATCATGGGCCTGTTGATCTTTCTTTGATAACAAGGTTGGTAAGAAAGAGATTCCATCCGTCTGCTCGGGCAAAACCGTACCTGTAAGCTCTGCCAACGTAGGCATGACATCCCAGAATGCGCTTATATGATCCGATTGAGCTCCGGCCTTGATCGTACCCGGGCACCATGCCACCATAGGTATACGGATACCTCCTTCATATACATCCCGTTTGATCCCCCTGAAAGGTCCGTAGCTCTTGAAAAAGTCCGGATCAGCTCCACCCTCATGATGCGGGCCGTTATCGCTGGTAAAAATCACGATCGTATTCTTATCCAAACCCAGCACTTTCAATTCCGCTATTACATCCCCCACGTATTTATCCAACCGGGAGACCATGGCGGCAAAGGAAGCTTTCGGTTTCTCGGAAGTGTTATAGCCGCCGTTCACCTTATCGAACTTACCGATATAAGGAGTCTCCTCGAATGAGTTCTCGTACATCTGATAAATGGAGTCATGCGGAAGATTCAATTCCGCATGAGGCAGCGTATAAGTAAGCATCGCAAAGAATGGTTGCTCCTTATGATCCCGGATGAACTTCAAAGCTTGCTCATGAATCAAATCTTGTGAATATGTCTTGCAAGCATTGTTCTCGTTTTCAGGAAAAAGAACCTTCTCCTCATTATGCCATAAATGATCCGGATAGAAGGAATGCGACTGCCGTTGGCAATTATACCCATAAAACTCATCGAAGCCCATCTTATTAGGAATGGAGACAGAGCCCGGATTTCCCAACCCCCATTTACCAAAGATACCGGTCGTATAACCGGCCGATTTCATTAATTTACCCAACGTATAGGTATCCTCCCGCATCGGCTGTTGGCCTTCGGGCGTGATCTCCCGGTTTCCCCGGACTTGCGTATGTCCCGTATGCAATCCGGTCATCAAGGAGCAACGGGAAGGGGCACTCACCGTACATCCGGCATAATGCTGCGTGAACAACATTCCCTCCTTCGCCATCCGGTCTATATTGGGAGTCTTGATAATCTGTTGGCCATAACAGCCAACATCTCCATATCCTAAATCATCCGCTAAGATATACACAACATTCATAGGACGCTCCGGAGCTTTTTCGCAACCGGACATTCCGATAAGCAGCAATGTCCCGGATATACATAAAGTCAATTGTGTTTTCATATACCTTTAAAATAAATAGAAGTGTTAGAAACCAATTACAATCTTCTGATCCTGATTCGTAGACAAACGGTTCGTCCGTACCTTAACCCTTCCCATACGGTCCGAGGCATCGAAGTACCAGCCTTCTTGTCCGGCATTGAACGCTTCGGGGGAGATAGCAGATAGCGGCTTCCCGGCTACGGTTACGTTTGACGGGCTGGACTCCGAGCGGACATCCAATAGGTAAGTACGCTCTTGGTAACGTCCTTTATAATCTCCTTTCGCTTTCGCAATATCCACGGTGATCGTGCCTTTCTCTCCTTTTGGGGAGGAAACAGAGATCAAGGTACAGGCAAACTCGCCTTTCTTATAATCACGGGTGAGACCGTCGTCTTCATATAAATTGAAAGAGGTGTTTCCGTAGGGATATAAGTCCAAGGTCAAGACATCCGCAGGTTTCTCGCCTACATAATTCATATCCGGATACATCGGGATAATAGCGCCTTGACGGATAAATACCGGGCAAATATCCAATTTAGCCTCATATTTATCCAACCACTTGCCACCCTCGTATGTCTTTCCGGTCCAATAGTCGTACCATTCTCCGGCAGGGAAGTAGATACTGTCGCGTACATTCTTACGGGTATATACAGGGGCAACCATCATCCACTCGCCACTCATAAATTGATATTGGGTGGTCGTATCACGGGTAACCACGTCATCCGGGAATTCCAGTACCATCGCACGAGCCATCGGTACACCGGTCGTATGCGCCTCATGACAATAGGTATAGGCGTACGGGTTCAGACGCATCTTCAGCTTTAAGAACTTACGGTTGATATCCGTGTACGGATGCCCATATACCCAAGGCTGACGGTCGGCATCTGCCCAGCCACTCATGGTCATAAAGATCGGGGTGAAGACCTTCCATTGCAAGTCGCGGGTATAGGTTTTCGGGGAACCGCCGAAGATACCGTCCACATCGCTGGTAGCGGCGTTCATGGCGGAAAGGCCGGCACCCGTGATCGTCGGGATATGGTAACGGATATAATCCCAGTTGCTCACTTGATCACCGCTCCATACCGTAGAATACCGCTGGGTTCCGGCCCAACCGCAAACAGCCCATACGAAGCCCCGTTCGTTCGTATTGTTCTCGATACCCTCGAATGCGGATTTACAGCCGTTCAAGGCAAACTCATAGCCTTCTCCAACCCAAGCCACATCCAATTTACACAGGCGGGTACCACATTTACCAACCTCATAGGCGATCTTATCCACACCATTCTCTGTCCACAAGCCCGTATGGAAGCCTCGTTTACCTAATTCCGTCACAACAGAATCCAATTTCACATAGCCGCAACCATAGCCATCGTTCGGCAAGATCCAGCCACGGGGCATATCATATTCCACATATTTATCAGCAACTTGGCTGATTACGTCCGGGGTGGATTGAGGCCATCCGGTGCGCTGTTCCCCTTTGTTATAGCAGTCGGCGTCTCCCATCGTAAGCATCCACATCGCCGGCATAAAAGGTTTTCCGGTGATATCCGTATAGTCGTTCAATAGGTCTTTCAAGGAAGGGCCGTAGAAGTAGAACGCGTCAAAGCGATTCTCGTTATGCGTCAACTGACTGGTGAAGCCCATCAGCTTAAAGCCATCATCATAGTTCTTGTCCAGCATCTCCGTGCCGTTGAAGGCATAATGGCCCGGGGCAAACGTATTGCGGAATACGCCATATCCTTTCGTGGACATATAGAAGGGAGCCGGGTTAGAGGATTGATCCTCATCCCAACCGGTCACCTCGATATCCGCTTCCTTCCCAGCGTATGAGAAATTACCTTGTTGCATACCGCAACCGTAGAAATCCTCATCACCGCTACGGCGCATCGTTTGGGTCGTTTTTAGTCCGAAGGCAAGTGGTTCGGCCTCCTCGTAGATCACGGCACGGTTATTCTTGTCATACATGGCGAAACGAATAGGGTTCTTATAGACACGTACGACACATTGGGGAGTCGTGAACTTATAATAGCTGCCGTTGTCGGCCATGGAGACTCTCGGGTTCTTTACCGCATAATCCACAACGATCGAGTTTGCCGCCGGATTGGTATATTCCCCATCCGGTGCCAACCAGATACGGAAGATATCATCCCGGTAAAACATCAACTTAACCTTAGCGTACCCGGAGACGAACTCATATTCCGTGTTGCTGATCTTATTGAACTTCGTCAACTTACCCAAGTTCATACGGGCGGCGAACAGGTTCGCTTTTAATACGTTGTTTGACGAACGCTCATCCTTCGGGTATTGGATAGCGAACTCTATTTTATAGGAGCCCATCTGGGTTAGGTCGGTAGCGGGGAAAGCTACCTCATATTCCTCTTGTTTAGCGATCGGATGCCCGGAGGCGGTTACCGTGGCGGTTAGTTTCTGACCGTTGTTCAAGGAGGCGGTTACCGTGAAATCCTCGTCTACGGGCTGGGAACCAACGTTCTTCAGCTTCACTTTCAACACGTCTTCCTTCGTGAACGTATTCCCGGTTTCTTGGTGTGAGGTCACTTTCTCCAAAGCCAAATCATGCGCGAAAGGCTCTGTCAGCTCAATATCATCGACCATCCAATACCAAGAGAAGATATCCCGCCAGAAGAAACGCAAGTAGACAGTTTTCTGGTTCGCGGCTACCTCGCTGATGTTAATCTCCTCATTCACCGGGGCATGAAGCTGGGTAGCGGCGGGGATCTTATCCATCACGTTATACTCTTTCCAATTCAACCCGTCGTTGCTGACGCCAACCCAAAGGCCGGCACGTTTTCCGGTGAACCAATTATTCCAACGAAACAAGTGCTGGAATTTCAATACCACATCGTTCTTTCCCGCACAATCGATAGCGCTGGTCTGGAAATAGCCGTTCGGGTATTCCTCCCGTTGATTCCACTTCGTGATCTCCTCCCCGGTGACTACGCCCGGCCGGAATTGCATATGATAGCCACGACTCGTAGAGGCGATGGGAGGCGCTTGTTGCTCGAACTGGAAAGAGCCGGGATAAGGCTGATCGGTTACAATCCATTCACACTTTGCCGATTTCGTTGAATCGACAATCATCCAGCCGTCGGGTAATTTCCCGGCGGAGAAATCTTCTTTCCAAAAACTTTGTTGTGCGGACAGGGAGGAAACGCAACCTGTCAGAAGCATGGATACAATTAGACTTTTTATCATTTGAATTAGTTGATTAGATTTAGGCAGTAAAGATAGTCTTAATTTACGAGGGTTCGCAAACGTTCGCGTGATTTTTATTCTCTTTTCGCTGGGCGGAAACGTGTTATTATCAATGGAATCCTTCTATCTTCGCGTATGTACAACCTTGTCATATAAATCAATAAACATATATCATGAACAGACATTTATTCTTGAGCCTTTTACTGGCCCTTTTCGCTTCCAGTACGCTTTCAGCCGATAACCTTAAAATCGAGCCGGCCTTCTGGTGGAGCGGTATGAAGAACCCGGAACTCCAGCTGATGGTGTATGGTAAGGATATCGCCGGATATCTCCCTAGCGTGAAATATCCCGGCGTACAGTTGAAAAGCTCGGTAGCGTTGGAAAGCCCGAATTACCTATTGATCTATCTGGACGTGGAAAAGGCCAAGCCCGGCAGGTTTGATATCACGTTCACGAAGGACAAAAAGAGTTTCAATTACTCGTATGAGTTGAAGGCCCGTAAACCGAACGCCGATCGGATCAAGGGGTTTGACTCTTCCGACGTGCTTTATCTCATCATGCCGGATCGTTTCGCGAACGGAGATCCCTCGAACGATCAAATCCCGATGCGTACCGCTTATAAGGTAGACCGTAACAGCCCGAACGCCCGTCACGGAGGCGACTTGGCCGGTATCGAACAGCATTTGGATTATATCGAGGATCTGGGCGTTACCGCTATCTGGCTGAACCCGGTATTGGAGAATGATATGGAGGGAGGCTCTTATCACGGATATGCCACGACGGATTATTATCGGGTAGACCCACGCTTCGGCACGAACGAGGATTACGTCCGCTTGATCGAGAAAACGCACGAGCGGGGCATGCGTGTCGTAATGGATATGATCTTCAACCATTGTGGAAGCGATCATCCTTGGATGAAAGATATCCCTAGCCACGACTGGTTTAATAATCTCGATAACTACGTGCAGACCAACCACGATAAAGAGGCTTATTTCGATCCTTACGTCTCGGATTATGATAAGGAGACGATGCTGAACGGCTGGTTTGTCCCGAGCATGCCGGACTTGAACCAAAAGAACCCACATGTAGCCAAATACCTTATCCAGAACTCTATCTGGTGGATCGAGTATTGCGGCGTGGATGGTATCCGTCAAGATACGTATCCGTATGCCGACGTGGACATGATGCGGAATTGGTGTACGGAGGTCATGAACGAGTATCCGGAGTATAACATCGTAGGCGAGGCGTGGATGAACTACACGATCGGTTCCGCTTATTGGCAGAAAGGCAGCCGGTTGAACTTCGGACAGGATACTGAGTTGAAATCGGTAATGGATTTCCGCTTGATGGGTATCGCGAGTAAGGCGTTCCATGAGGAGACTGGGTATTCCGGAGGCTTGCACACGATCTTCGAGCATATGTGTTATGATTATGTATATCCCGATATCTATAACGTATTGCGTTTCTTGGAGAACCATGATACGGATCGTTTTCTTCCCTCCATGCCCGAGTCTGTCGATAATTTGTACGCGTTCAAGCAAGGGGTGACATTCTTGTTGACGATCCCCGGTATTCCCCAGCTCTATTACGGGCAGGAGTTGCTGATGAATGGCACCAAGGAGAAGGGAGACGGATATATCCGCTTGGATGTTCCCGGTGGCTGGCCCGGCGACAAGGTGAATCAATTCGAGGCATCCGGTCGCAGCGAGGTGCAAAATGACGCATGGAATTTCCTCCGGACTTTATTGAAATGGCGCAAGGGCAACGATATCATCGCTAAGGGCAAGATGAAACATTTCATGGTGAACCAAGGTGTCTATGTTTACGAGCGCAGTCTGGATGGCCGGAGCGTATTGATCTTGATGAATGGCAGCGATAAGGAGGTGAACCTACCGTTGGCCCGCTATGCGGAAGTATTGCGAGGTAAAACCTCCGGAAAAGAGATATTAACCGGAAAGGAGATTCCATTGGGAGACGAATTATCCTTGGCACCGAAAGGGATCTTCGTACTGGAAATGTGATGCCATTAGCCCCGATGATTTTTCATTCGAGGACCTATTCATAGATTACTAATAATTAAATCGGGAGGCCTTAAACCTCCCGATTTTCTTTTCATATATACTATTTTAATCGCTTTTCAAGAATCAATTGATGCCTGCATTGAATGCCGTTCTCCCAGATAGGCTCGGCATAGTTCCGTACGAAATAATCGCGATCTACGGCTACCAAGTCAAAGCCTTCCTGTTGATAAAGCATCATCGGGCCGGCGGCTGAGGTTCCGGTGCAAATACGCAAAAGCTCGACATCTTGAGCCGGAGCCCATTTATTAGATACATGCCGTAATAGTTTCCGGGCGATTCCTCGCCGACGGAAGATATCCGCCACGGCAAGGTTCATGATCTCCGCCTTGCCACCCTCCTCCTTGCGAACCACGATCACGCCGGCAACGGAATTTCGTACCGTAGCGATAAAGCAATCCGAATCCTTTAGGTAAGCCTCTACTTTCTCCCGATCCGGATCGGCTTCCAGCAATAACTCATAAGGAGGGAATAAAGCTACTTGTATCTCCGGCTCCCCGTTAGCGACGATCTCTACTATATTTCCGTCAGGATCTCGGATTACACCCTCATAGTAACCATCCCCGGAAGTGCGGGTCTCACCGGCGATCGTGTATCCATCCATCCGGAAACGTTCGATCATTTGATCCACTTGCTCCTTCGTATCCGCATGAAAAGCCAGATGAGCCAAGCCGATATGATCCTTGTCGTAAGCCTCATTAATATCTTGCCGTTGCATGATCTCCAAAGCGGGGCCACTCTCAAAAGAGACGAAATAAGAGGCGAATCCTTTCTTTGGATTCACATATTTCTCGTTACTCTTACCGTTGAAATACTTTACATAGAAATCCCGTAAACGTTCCAGATGATTCGTCCATAGGGCGATGTGTGTTAACTGCATAAGTTGGAGGTTTTAATTTGTCACTGCCAAAGATACGAAAAATCAGACATGGTTCCCTACATGATCGTCGGGATAATCCATGTCTGATTACTGTTTTCTTCTTATTCGCGATTATTTACAAATCCGGCAACCGGCGCATTTAGCCAGTTCACCGCGGAAACGTTTCTCTACCAGTTTATGCAAACGGTCTTTCAACGCCTCCAAGCGTACATGGTCGATCACGTCGGAAGTGAAAGCCACGCTCAATAACATACGGGCCTCGTCACGCGGGATACCGCGGCTTTGCATATAGAACAAAGCGTTCTCATCTAACTGACCGGTCGTCATACCGTGCGAGCATTTTACGTCATCCGCGTAAATCTCCAATTGCGGCTTGCTGTACATACGGGCCTCACGGGTAGCGCACAGATTACGGTTCGTCTGGTAAGCGGCGGTCTTCTGGGCATCCTCTTTCACCAAGATACGTCCGCTGAAGACACCTACGGCATGATCATTCAGTACGTTCTTGAACAACTCGTTGCTGGTACAATTCGGGACCGCGTGGGTAATATGGCTATAGGTATCCATCTGTTGCTCCTTGTCCAGAACGGACATACCGCATAAGGTAGACTCGGCATACTCGCCATTCAGTTCCACATAATAATTGTTGCGAGTCAAGCCATTCGTCAACGTAATGCCGTTTACCAAGACATTGGTCGAGGCCGCCTGCTTTACGTGTACGGAAGAGAAACGGGTCGTAGACTCGCTGCTTTCTTCCAAATCATAATAATCAAAGCGAGCACCTTCCTCCGCGAAAATCTCAACCACTTGAGTCGCCAAGAATTTCACGTCATCGATACTATGATCGCAAACCAATAGCTTCGCCTCCGAATGAGGTTCCATAATCACCAGAACACGACGGTTCGCCATCGTATCCACATCATTACGGAATATATTCACTAATTGGATAGGACGCTCAACCACGACATTTTTCGGTACATACACCACGAAACCATCTTGGGCTAACATCGTATTCAACGCAATAATACCATCCTTGCTACTCGGCGCCGCCTTTCCGTAATACTTGGAAGCGATCTCCGGATATTGCTCCGTAAAAGCCTTCAACCCTCCAGCATACACGCCTTCCGGCAAATGCGCTTTTGGCAATTCCTTATCGTAAAACGTATCGTTCACGACAAAGTATAACGATGTGCTCAGGTTCGGCACGTCACAACGGAACACGTCATAAGGATTCACCGGGATAGCGACCCGGTTGATATTCAAACCGTAATCCGGAGCGAACGCTTGGGCTACATCCGTATATTTATAATCCTCGCTTCTCGTGGAGGGGAATCCGAGTCGCTCAAAGTTCGCCAAGGCATCAGCCCTAAGGGCATTCATCACCGGCGTACTATGACGACATACCAGATCCTCACATTGGGCGAAAAGATCGATATATTGTTGCTCGGCCTTCATATTACTCATCTCCCATCTCTTTCTTGATCCAGTCGTAACCTTTCTCTTCCAGTTCCAAGGCCAATTCCGGACCGGCGGTCTTCACGATACGGCCTTTGTAAAGCACATGAACCACATCCGGCTTGATGTAATCCAGCAGACGCTGATAGTGCGTGATTACGATAGCGGCATTCTCCGGAGTCCTCAACTGGTTCACGCCATGCGCTACGATACGCAAGGCATCGATATCCAAACCACTATCCGTCTCATCCAAGATCGCCAATTTCGGCTCCAGCATCGCCATCTGGAAGATCTCGTTCCGCTTTTTCTCTCCACCGGAGAAACCTTCGTTCACGCTACGGCTGGCCAGTTTATTATCCAGCTCGACGATCGCACGTTTCTCACGCATCAATTTCAAGAAGTCCGTAGCCGAAACCGGTTCCAGACCGTTATATTTACGGTGCTCGTTCAACGCCGCACGCATAAAGTTCACCATACTAACTCCCGGGATCTCGACCGGATATTGGAAGCTCAAGAAAATACCCTCACGGCTACGATCCTCGGGAGAAAGATCCAGCAGATTCTTACCGTTGAAGATAACCTCTCCTTCCGTTACCTCAAAAGCGGGATTACCTACCAATACACTACTTAACGTACTTTTTCCGGAACCGTTCGGTCCCATGATAGCATGTACCTCACCCGCTTTCACCGACAGGTTGATACCTTTCAATATCTCTTTGCCATTTACGTTGGCATGTAAATTCTTAACCTCTAACATCTTTTCTAATTGAAAATTGAAAGTTGAAAATTGAAAATTATTCTATCCTACGCTGCCTTCCAGCGAGATCGTTAGTAATTTCTGAGCCTCGACGGCGAACTCCATCGGTAACTTATTCATTACCTCACGGGCATATCCATTCACGATCAAACCGACAGCCTCTTCTACCGAGATACCCCGTTGCTGGCAGTAGAACAATTGCTCCTCGCTGATCTTACTCGTCGTAGCCTCATGCTCCACGATCGCCGTCTCATTCTGAATATCAGCGTAAGGGAACGTATGAGCTCCACAAGTAGAGCTTAGTAACAAACTATCGCATTGGCTATGGTTACGGGCGCCTTCCGCACGGGCGGACACCTTTACCAATCCTCGATAGCTATTCTGGCTATGACCGGCAGAGATACCCTTGGATACGATCGTACTTTTCGTATTCTTACCCAGATGGATCATCTTCGTACCCGTATCGGCCTGTTGGTAATTATTGGTCACGGCAACCGAGTAAAACTCACCTACCGAGTTATCACCCGCCAAGATACAGCTCGGATATTTCCAAGTGATCGCCGAACCGGTCTCTACTTGCGTCCAAGAGATCTTGCTACCCTCACCTTTGCACAAACCTCGTTTCGTCACGAAGTTATAGATACCGCCTTTACCTTCCTTATCACCCGGATACCAGTTCTGTACGGTAGAATACTTCACCTCAGCACGCTCGTTCGCCACGATCTCCACGATAGCGGCATGCAATTGGTTCTCGTCACGCATCGGCGCCGTACATCCTTCCAGATAACTTACATACGCCTCATCGTCAGCGACAATCAAGGTACGCTCGAACTGTCCGGTATTAGCGGCATTGATACGGAAATACGTACTCAACTCCATCGGGCAACGTACGCCCTTCGGTATATAAACAAACGAACCGTCCGAGAACACGGCCGAATTCAAGGCGGCGAAGAAATTATCACGATAACCAACCACGCTGCCCAAATACTTCTGCACCAAGTCCGGATGATGTTGTACAGCCTCGCTGAACGAACAGAAAATAATCCCCTTCTCTGCGAGATTCTCCTTGAAAGTAGTCTTCACGGAAACACTATCCATCACGGCATCTACCGCCATTCCGCTTAAATGCTTCTGTTCTTCCAAAGGAATACCCAGTTTATCGAATGTTTTCAACAACTCAGGATCTACCTCATCCAAGCTCTTTGGTCCCTCTTTTTTCTTAGGGGCGGCATAATAGATAATGTCCTGATAATCGATCGGCGGGATATTCAAGTGAGGCCATGTAGGCATCTCCAACGTCTGCCAATGGCGAAAAGCCTTCAAACGGAACTCGAGTAACCATTCCGGCTCGTTCTTCTTGGCAGAGATAATACGGACTGTCTCCTCGTCTAATCCACGATGGATCACCTCCGTATCAATATCGGTAACGAAGCCGTATTTATAATCTCCGCTCGTTACCTCATTAATTATATGATTTGAATCCTGCATAATTAAAAATTAACCATTGATAAAAGCCCTTCATTCTCCTAATGAAAACAAATTATGTGGGAAAATTGTTGGTACTATTTGCTTCACGCTATAATAAAAACGAGATTCTATCTTTGATTGGCGATGAATCAAGACTGATCCACGATCCACGAACTCCAGTGCGTTCAACAGCAAACTGGTAAAGACCAAAACGACCAGCAACCCGAAAAAACCACCAAACAAATGGTTTATAACACTCAACGGTGTCGCCCCTACCACCTTGGTAACCAGTTCACCCGCTAGGATAAATACCCCCATAATCAAGATAAAACCCGCTATATAACTCAAGATCGTAACCCCTTCTTCCGGAAACCAACCCAACGCCAAGATATATCCTTTCAGCCAAGCCGCCGCTTTCCCGCAGAAAAAGATCGCGATCACTAGGGCTATAAGCGAAACAACCTGTTTGATGATTCCATCAAACAGGCCTTTCACAAATCCTATCCCTGCCAGACATAGCAATGTAATGTCCAACCAGTTCATCGTTATAACGTCTTCTTAATTTCTGTCTCTTCGTAAGCCTCGATCATATCGCCCACTTGGATATCGTTGAAGTTCGTAATATTCAAACCGCAATCCAAGCCAGCCACGACCTCTTTCGCATCGTCCTTGAAACGTTTCAAAGAGCCTAGCTCGCCGGCATAAATCACGATACCGTCACGTATCAAGCGGATCTTGTTCGTACGCTTGATCTTGCCTTCCTTAACCATACATCCGGCAACCGTACCGACCTTGGTGATCTTGAATACCTGCTGAACTTCCACATAAGCGGTAATCTCCTCCTTGATCTCCGGAGAAAGCATGCCTTCCATAGCGCTCTTCACCTCCTCGATCGCATCGTAGATGATAGAGTACAAACGGATCTCCACACCTTCCTTCTCGGCGTTTCTACGCGCTTGCAAAGACGGACGAACTTGGAATCCGATAATGATAGCGTTCGAAGCCGCTGCCAAAACCACATCCGACTCGGAAATCTGGCCAACCGCCTTGTGAATTACGTTCACCTGAATCTCCTCTGTAGACAAACGGATCAAGGAGTCGGACAATGCCTCTACGGAACCATCCACGTCACCCTTCACGATCACGTTCAACTCTTGGAAATTACCCACGGCGATACGACGTCCGATATCATCCAAGGTAAGCATCTTCTGCGTACGAAGACCTAACTCACGCTGCAATTGCTCACGACGGTTAGCGATCTCACGCGCCTCTTGCTCAGTCTCCAATACATTAAATGTATCACCGGCCTGAGGAGCACCGTTCAGACCGAGGATCAATACCGGCTCGGAAGGACCAGCCTTCTCCACCCGTTGATTACGCTCGTTGAACATCGCTTTGATACGTCCTTGATGAGTTCCCGCCAAAACGATATCTCCCATCTTCAACGTACCGTTCTCCACCAATATGGTAGATACATAGCCACGTCCCTTGTCCAAAGAAGACTCGATGATAGAACCAACCGCACGTTTTTTCGGATTCGCTTTCAAATCCAACAGGTCGGCCTCCAACAGTACCTTCTCCAACAACTCCTCGACACCGATACCTTTCTTAGCGGAGATCTCTTGACTCTGGTACTTACCCCCCCAGTCTTCCACCAAGTAATTCATATTCGCCAACTCCTCCTTGATCTTCTCAGGATTAGCATGTGGCTTATCGATTTTATTAATAGCGAAAACAATAGGAACACCGGCAGCCGAAGCGTGATTAATCGCCTCAATCGTCTGAGGCATCACGTTATCATCAGCGGCCACGATAATAATCGCGATATCCGTCACCTTCGCGCCACGGGCACGCATAGCGGTAAACGCCTCATGACCCGGAGTATCCAAGAACGTGATACGGCGGCCATTCTGCAACTTCACGTTGTAGGCTCCGATATGCTGCGTGATACCACCGGCCTCACCGGCGATTACATTCGCGCTACGGATATTATCCAATAAAGAAGTCTTACCATGGTCAACGTGTCCCATCACCGTTACGATAGGCGGACGGGCTACCCAATCCTCCTCGTTATCATCTTCCTCATCAGCGTTGATCGCCTCGACAACATCCGCGCTTACATATTCAGTCTTATAACCGAACTCCTCAGCCACGATATTGATCGTCTCCGCATCCAGGCGCTGATTGATCGAAACCATAAGGCCAATGCTCATGCAAGTACCGATAACCTCCGTTACAGATACGTCCATCATGTTCGCCAAGTCGTTGGCCGTAACGAACTCGGTCAGCTTCAATACCTTGCTTTCCAGTTCTTCCTGTTCCATCAACTCGTGCTCACGTCTCACCGCTGCGTCACGTTTATCACGACGGTATTTAGCCCCCTTATTATTCTTATTATTCTTGTTGGTCAAGCGAGCCAAAGTCTCCTTGATCTGCTTTTGAACATCCTCTTCACTCACTTCCGCTTTCACCGGCTTCTTCAAGCGAGGCTTACGGTCGTTATTCGGACGATCGTCACGATGATTGGGGCGCGGATAATTCGTACCCGGCGTATTATTCACGTCTACTCGATCTTTCTTGATACGTTTACGCTTCTTCTTAGCGTCCCCTTCCTCACCCGGTTTAGCAGGAGCGTTCGGTTTAATCAAAGTAGGCGAATTCGGACTCTTATTAGGAGCGCCCGGACCGTTGCTATTATTACCCGGCCGATTGTTATTGAACTTTTGCTTCTCATCACGCTCTTTCCGCTTCTCCTCCTTCGTTTTCTTCTTCGGACGAGTCGATTGGTTAAGCGCATCCAAGTCAATCTTACCGGTTACCTTGATCTTTGATTCCAATTTAACCGAGCTCAAACGGAAAAGATTATCGTCTTTTTCCTCGGTCTTCTCTACTTCCTGTTCCGGTTTCACACTTTCCACCTTAGGTTCCGCAACAACCGGTTGCTTCTCTACGGTTTTTTCTTTTTCCACTTCCACTACTATAACTTTTTCTTCTTTTTTCTCCGTGGGAGCCTGCGCAGGCTGCGCGGGTTTAACAGGAGCTTGAGCAGCGGGAGCGGCGGGCGCTTCCTTCACTTTCGGCTCTTCCTTTACCTCAGGCTCTTCTTTCACCTTCGGCTCCTCTTTAGCCTTCGGCTCCTCTTTAGCCTTCGGCTCTTCCTGCTGTTTTTTATGTTGTCCACCATCCAAATCGATATGGCCCTTCATTACGATCTTAGGCCTGAATTCTTCCGGTATCACTGTCTTTATTTCCGCAGTCTTCTCTTCTTTCACAGAAGGAGCCTCTTTCTGCGCACGATCCGCCGCAAAATTACGATCTTTCTCAGGCAGATCCTTTCCAAACTCTTTTACGAGCAAAGCATACTGTTCATCACTGATCCTCGTGTTGGGATTATCCTCAACCGAGAACCCATTCCGGTGCAGGAACTCAACCACCGTGTTGATTCCCACGTTCAATTTTCTCTGTACTTGAATTAATTTTATAGGCATATCTAACTTTGTCGTAATACTTATTCGTTACCTTCATCTTCAAATTCCGCGGATAAGATAGCTAAAAGATCGTCCACGGTCTGCTCTTCCAGATCGGCACGTTCAATAATCTCATTGCGGTTCATAGCAAGGACGCTCTTCGCCGTATAGCATCCTATATTCTTCAGTGCGTCGATCACCCAGCTGTCGATCTCGTCGGAGAACTCATCCAAGTAGATATCCTCCTCGTCCGCTCCTTCGATATCACGGAATACGTCAATCGTATACTCAGTCAACATACAAGCCAACTTAATATTCAGACCGCCCTTACCGATCGCTAAAGAGACCTCCTCAGGACGTAGATAAACCTCAGCTTTCTTTTCTTCCTCATTCACACGGATAGAAGAGATCTTAGCCGGGCTTAAAGCACGCTGGATAAACAAAGAGAGATTTGAGGTGTAATTAATCACATCAATGTTCTCGTTTCTCAACTCGCGAACGATTCCGTGGATACGAGAGCCTTTCATACCTACGCAAGCACCCACCGGGTCAATACGGTCATCGTATGACTCGACAGCCACTTTGGCACGCTCTCCCGGGATACGGGCGATCGCCTTGATCGTAATCAAGCCATCATTAATCTCCGGAACCTCCAACTCGAACAACCGCTGCAAGAAGACCTTATCCGTACGGGAAAGAAGGATCTTCGGGTTGTTATTATAGTTATCCACACGTTGAACGATCGCACGTACGGTCTCTCCCTTACGATAGAAATCGGTCGGGATTTGCTCGGATTTCGGCAGTAGCAACTCATTACCATCGTCATCCAGCAACAGGATTTCTTTCTTCCACACCTGATAAACCTCAGCGGCGATGATGTGGCCGATTTTATCCTTATACTTAGCGTACAAGCTGTCTTTCTGCAATTCAAGTATCTTTGAAGCCAAAGTCTGGCGCAAGTTTAAGATCGCACGACGTCCGAAGTCCGCGAAATGCACCTCGTCGGTCACTTCCTCGCCCACCTCACAGTCGGCGTCGATTTTACGGGCCTCCGTCAACGTAAGCTGCAAGTTCTCATCCTCCAATTCATCATCAGCCACAACCGTACGGTTTCTCCAGATCTCGAAATCACCTTTCTCAGGATTGATAATCACGTCATAGTTCTCATCCGTGCCAAACATCTTGGCGATCACGTTGCGGAACGAATCTTCCAAAACGCTAATCATCGTATCTTTATCGATATTCTTCAACTCCTTGAACTCCGCAAGGGTGTCAATCATACTGATTGTTTCCTCTTTCTTGGCCATAATCTTACTTGAATCTTATTAAGTATTTTGTATATTTTATTTCATCAAATGTATACGACTCATCCTCTATCACGGTTACCTTCCGCTTAGCGCCCTCCGGTTTCACCTTCTTCTCGACAGAGACAACCACACCGTTCTCGTCGGCAGATTTCAACACACCTGTCAGCTTCGAGCCGTTTTTCAACAGCATCTCCACCTCGTTTCCGATGTTCTTGACGTATTGGCGAAGTACCTTAAAAGGAGAAGTAATGCCGGCGGAGCCAACCTCCAGCTCATAGTCCTCGACGTCACGATCCAGATGCTCCTCCAAATACCGGCTCAACTCAGCGCAATCATCAATGCTTACCGCTTCATCGTTATCAATTTCAACGACTATCAGGTTCCCCGGTTTAATCACTACGTCTACTAAATAATTGCTTGAAGAGGCTAGTTTTTCCTCTACTAATTGGCTTACCACTTTCTTTTCTATCATACACATATCTGTTAAGAACAAAAGAAGGGGACTACCCGCCCCCTCCTCAACTTCACTTAATCGCCCGCAAATATACAAAAAATCAATGAGTTCTCAAAATATCCTCATCTTTTTGCAGAAAAAATTAATACGACACAAACCGGATTACGATCGATAGTAATCAGAATTAATATCTATAGAAATCCGATTTACTATTGATAGTAATATTTATTAACACTTTTATGCCTATCTTTGCTGCCGAATACGAAGGGGTGCTCGCGAAATCCTTCACGAAAGGAGCGGGCTGAGATCATACCCATAGAACCTGTACAGGTAATGCTGTCGTAGGGATTCATGCTTCTCCGATCCTTTCTATTCATCTATTTAGTTTTAAAGCAAAAAGATGAAAAGATGAAAAATGTATTGGTTATCTTGGCCGGCTCCTTGCTGGCTACAACCGCCAAGGCACAAATGCCCAGTCCGGTCGACTCCTTGAAAATCTCAAAAGACGTATCTTTAGATGAAGTGGTTATTACCGCTACCAAAGTCGGGAAAGAGACCCCGGTAGCTTATAGCGACATCTCCAAACAAGAACTAAGCAGCCGGAACAACGGGCAAGGTATCCCATTCCTTATCTCCCAATCCCCGTCTGTTATCATGACCTCGGATGCCGGAACGGGTATCGGTTACTCCGGTTTTCGTATCCGGGGTACAGACGCGAACCGTATCAATATCACGATCAATGGCGTACCGGTTAATGACTCCGAGTCTCATACCGTATTCTGGGCTAATATGGCCGATATAGCCTCCTCGGTAGAATCGATCCAGATCCAACGAGGCGCAGGAACCTCTACGAACGGGGCCGCGGCTTTTGGCGCTACGGTCGCCATGCAGACCGAGAAACCGTCCTTAAAGCCTTACGGCGAATATTCCGTATCAGCAGGTTCTTTCGGTACGCTGAAGCATACGGTAAAAGGCGGTACCGGATTACTTTACGATCATTTCGCTTTCGACGCCCGCTACTCCAATATCCGTAGCGACGGCTTTATCGATCGCGCCTCCGCCCGTATGAGCTCTTACTATGCCTCCGCCGCTTTCTATGCCGATAATACATTGATTAAATTCCAAGCCTTCGGGAACAGCGAGAAGACCTATCAAGCATGGAACGGCGTTCCGTCTTATTTACTTGACACAGATCGTAGCTATAATCCATGCGGAGAATATGAGGAAGATGGAGTGAAGAAGTTTTATAACAATCAGACGGATAATTATTGGCAACACAACTACCATTTAATGGCCAGCCAGCGTATCGGAGATTTCTGGAATATGAACCTGACCCTTCATTACACCGACGGAAATGGATATTACGAGGATTATAAATCGAAAGCCAAATTCAGCAGTTATAAGCTACCGGAATATATCGATCCGGAGGGTAATACCGTAAAAAAGACCGACCTCGTGCGCCGTAAATGGCTCGACAATTATTTCTATGGGGCCGTTTATAGCGCGAACTATCAACGTGACAATACCCGCCTTACGCTGGGAACCGCCGTCAACCACTATGTAGGCGATCATTTTGGCCGGGTAATGTGGACCAAAAGCGCAAACGTCTTGCCACAACCGGATTACGAATATTATCGCAATACCGGTAAGAAATTAGACTACAACGCATACGCTAAATTGACTCAACGTCTTTCCCCTCTTTTCACCGGCTATCTGGACTTACAATACCGTGGGATCCATTACACCATTAAGGGAAACGATGACAAAGCCGGGGAAGGACTGGACATTCGTAAGAACTGGAACTTCTTCAACCCGAAAGCCGGAATAAACTTCCATAACAATGGCCATAACGCCTTCGTCTCTTTCTCCGTCGCTAACCGGGAACCGAACCGTGACAATTTCACGGAGGCAGGCCCCGAGGAACGTCCTACCCACGAGACCTTATATGATTACGAGGCCGGTTATAGTTTTGGTAACGACCGTTTCCGGGTTGGAGCCAATCTCTATTTCATGGATTACAACAACCAATTGATCCTGACCGGCAAGATCAGCGAGATCGGCGAGGCCCTCACTTCCAATATAAAGGATAGCTACCGAATGGGCATCGAGCTTACCGGAGGTGTACAAATCACCTCTTGGCTGAATTGGAACGCGAACGTAACCCTCAGCCAAAATAAAATCAAGCATTTCGTGGAATACGTGGATAACTGGGATACCGGAGGACAAGAGATCAATGATCTAGGCACGACGAATATAGCTTTTTCACCCAATCTAATAGCGAACAGCATGTTCGATTTCGTTTACAAAGGGTTTATCGCGAGTTTCAACTCACAAATAGTAGGCCGCCAATACATAGACAATTCAAGCAGCAAGGATCGTTCCATCGATCCCTACTTTATCAATAGCCTACGTATCGGTTACGCCTTCCAGCCTAAGTTCATGAAAGAAATAACCCTAGACGTGACTATCAACAACCTCTTCAACGAGAAGTACGAGACCAACGCATGGGTATACTCTTATATCGAAAATGGCACACGTAAAAAGGATGACGGTTATTTCACCCAAGCCGGCACGAACGCCATGGCCAGGATCACCTTCAAATTCTAACTTAATTTTCAATTATCAATTCTCAATTTTCAATTACTAAAATGGTTTGGCTAGAATACTTCGGAGTAATAACCGGTCTGCTCTATCTCTTTCTAGAGATTAAACAACATAAGGCCATGTGGGTGGTGGGATTCCTCACCTCCCTCGTGTATGTCTTTGTCTTCCTGTCCGCTAAGATTTATGCGGACATGGGATTGCAAACCTATTACGTAGGAATCAGCATATACGGTTTCTATCAATGGACCCGGAAGAAACATGAGATACACACGGAAAACGACAGTCTTCCCTCCGACCGTATCCTATACACCCATCTGAGCCTTCCGCTTTTCGTGGGGATTATCGGGACATTGGCCGTTGTATTCGCCATCTTATGGTATCTCCTTCATCAATTCACGGACTCTCCCATCCCCGTAGGCGATGCGTTCACCACGTCGGTAGGCATTGTCGCTACTTGGATGCTGGCAAGGCGAATTATCGAGCATTGGATTTTTTGGGTAATCGTAAACCTCGTTTCCGTATATCTTTATTACCTTCGGGGCTTGTATCCAACGATGCTACTCTATTTTTGCTATGCGACACTAGCCATTGTGGGCTATTACAATTGGCGGAAGAAAGGGGAAGAGTTTTAATTTATAATTTATGAATTATGGGAGATAATACGGAAGTGAAGGAAAGAGGATGTGTGATCGTAGCGAATGGGAGATTTCCTTCCGCTAAGTTACCCTTGAGATTATTAAAAGAAGCGAAAACAATTATCGCTTGTGATGGAGCCGTGAAGACACTTTATGAAAAGGGTATTCATCCGGACGCTATCGTAGGAGACTTGGACAGTATACCCGCCGACCTGCGCAAACGCTACGCAGACCGAATCCACCATGTAGAGGACCAAGAGATCAACGACCTCTCCAAATCCATCCGCTTCGCCCATGCCCAAGGCTATCGAGAAGTTCTCATATTAGGAGCTACCGGATTGCGTGAGGATCATACATTGGGAAATATATCCCTTCTTATAGAGTATGCCCCCTTATTCAAGCGGGTGGAGATGTTATCCGACTATGGTCTTTTCACACCTATCTTAGAAACAACGACCTTCGCTTGTTATCCGGGGCAACAAATCTCCATTTTCGTTCTTTATCCCGAAGGGGAGATTAGTACAGAAGGACTCCGCTGGCCCATTTGCCAACGAAAGCTCACCTCATGGTGGCAAGGAACTCTCAACGAGGCTTTAGGAAATCAATTTACCGTCACCCTCTCCCCGGATTGCCGGGTGATCATTTACAGGGAAGCTCCCCATACAAAAAAATAGTCCTGAAAAGTATCACTACTTTTCAGGACCGTTACACCCCTCAACTTTACATGCTTAAATAAGAAGCGTTCGCTTCCTTATCAAGCAGATAATTTTTTTAACTCATTCTCTTTCCATTCGGAAAAACCTTCTACCCTATCCCTTATCTGGAACTGTAGCTTATCGTCGGCAACCAACTTCAGCACAGCCGTAGGAGAAAGGGGCAAATACATATCATTCACGGCGAAAAAAGCTTTCAGTAAAACCACGTCATAGTCATCGTGGATTACTTCTTTCTTTAATACAACCGGAACCTCCATCTGAGTCAGATAGTAGGCTGAACGTTCGTATGCGCACCAAGCATCTCCTTCCAGATACAGATAGACATTGTTTGGATTATCTACCTCATGAGGCAGAACCAACTCTACTACATCTGATGCTTGTTCCATATAAAAGAAATTATTATTAATATTTGTCTTCATGACATTTACAAATTAAGTGCCTTCTACCCTATACATAGGGAGGAATAGCTATCATTTTACAGCGTTGAAACTATCAAATACCGCATTATCCTCTATTTTCTTGCGCAATTCCTCTAAATTTATCGCCGCGGCCTTTACGCCCATATCCTGAGCCTGCTTCAATAGAGATTCCGCTTCCGTCAAATCACCGGTCAACATACTTAACACTCCTTTTGCGTGAACCGCCTCCGGGGCGTTCCCCGCTTTCGCCAAATAGTTCTTAGCGGAAGCATAATCACCCTTGCCCATAGCGATATTCGCGGCGTTAAGATTCGCTACCGGATCATTCGGGAACATACGGACAGCGATATCAAATACATTATTATATTCGTCACTACCGATCTCATAGCTGTTAGCCACCGCGAACATCTCCCCTAAACTTAGCTGTTGCGGACGAGTCTTGATGATCTCACGCCCCTCATCCACCGTAAACTCACGTACCGTATAATCAATCTTATATTCCGAGCGACGTAACGAAGGGAAAATATCTTTCAGCACATAACGGAAAGCGGCGCCACCACCCAAGGCACGTAACTTAGCCTCCTTGCGATCCGGATCATCCGAGCTATCGATAATCGCCAATACCTCGCTACGATTCGGTACATTCGGATCGGCCTCTACCTTTTCCTTAAAACCGACCCAGTCTTCCGGTTCCGAGCTCATCGTGAAGAAATCAGCCTTGAAGTCATTCTTCTGGCGGATATAGTCACGTAACGCTTTGACACGATTATCCGCCAATTTCTTATTACTAGCGTAAGAGCCTTCCGGTGAGGCATATCCTTTCAGTACGATACCTGTCGGTTTCACGTTCTTATCCTCTGTAACGGTACGAATCGTATTATTGATCTTCGCCAACTCCACCGCATTATTACGGAAATCAGGAAGAATCTGATATTTACCCACTTGGAAGTCCAAAAAAGCCGTACCGACCTCCGCACGATGCTTCTCCGTCTCTGCCATCGGCGTGATATAAGAGAATGTAGGCTGAACCTCATAGCGCTTATCCGGACGACGACGAATCTTGTCCGCGATCAATAACGGACTACCGGCCTCTTCCTTACCGCAACCGCATAGATTCGGGTCTAACACGACACGTGCGTCTTTCATCCAATCCTCAAAAGGCACGGCGGTTTTATAACTTACCACTTGATCTTCCTTCCCGGCTTTCAAGATAGTATAATGAGGTACGTCGTTCAAATTATCCAAGGCGACCTCACGGTTATATACTTTCTGGCGGATACGTCCGTTCACCAAAATAGAAGGAAGCCCCTCTTTTTGCGAAGCCGATTCCAAGACGGGGGTCAGTTCCAAATAGCTACGGGATTTCACCGCATCGCCACTTACCGTCACCACGGCATCGATATATACCGAGTCACCCTTCTGTACCACGTCGTTACAAATCACTTTAACCCCATCCGAGGCAGTCTGTCCCATGATTGCCGGAGACACGACGGCCATCATAGCCGCCATCATATATGCATTTATCTTCTTGTTCATCGTTTGGGTTATTTAATAAAGTAAATAATAGAAATAGCCGCTTTCGTAACCCCGAAATAATCTTTCGTATCGCTTTTCAATACGGTTCCGCAAGTGGCACAAGGATATTTATCATAATCCAGATGCGCCCAACCAATACCCAGCACGGCTTCCATGCTCCACCGGTCACTCAACAACCATTGATAGCCATAAGAAAGTCCGGCTCCATACAAATTACCTTGATACCGATGATTCTCCATATTCTTGCTCAAGAACTTCAGACCTCCAACATTGTAATCCGCATAGTGCGCATGCAAGCCGAAGAAATGTCCATTGAACTTCTCGCACAACCAATAACGAACTTCTGGTTGTACCAGCCAATGTTTCATACGAGCCTCATCGCCAAACTTCCATCCATTATAGTTACCGGATAGATCTAGCGACCACTTTTTCGCCAAGCCAACCTCTACGCCCAAGTTGATCGTAGCAGTCGCATCATAGAGCAAGTTCGACTTCACCGCGAACTTCTGGCCGTAAACGCCTGTCGTAGCTACCAAGAGCAGGACTAGGAAAAGAATTCTCTTCATATCGAATATTTTTTCGTTTTTATTATACATTCATGAATGCCTTCACTTCTATGAGCTCGCATTCAACCGTTTAAGTAATAACTTACCAGGCTTAAACTTCACGCTTCTACGAGCTCTTATCATATAAGCCACTCCATTCCTAGGATTTCTGCCGATCCGTTCGGTTTGTTCCCAAGCGGAGAGCGTCCCAAAGCCCAATAGCATCAAAGAACCATCACTTTCCAAGGCCTCTGTCGTAGTTTCTTCCCAAGCTTGAACAAAGCGCATCGCCTCCGCTTGCGTAACCGACAATTTATCAGCCAATGTTTTCACGAGTTCTCTCCTATTCATCCCTTCCACTTTTAATTTGCATCACAAAAATAGATTATAACATTTCTTAGCACGATAGGTGTGAGTTTCAACTTTAAAGGGTAAACCTACCAACTATCCTTGATTGATAAGAACACCTATTCATTTCAAAGAAGGTGATAGGAACACCGACACTTTATAAAGACAGCAAGGGGCAGACTTGTGTAAGCCTGCCCCTTATCAGTCATATTGTATTTATTAGACTCGGATTCTATTAACACCATCAATCCGCATCATCCACTTCTAATTCTTAATCTCCTCCTTGCGGATAAGGTTCTCAAGGTCATTCACCTCCTCCAAGGAAAACCCCGTAGATTGGGCGATCACAGCCGGATCCGCCCAAAAGTCTTACCTGTTTGCTCGTTTGCCAGAACCACGTCCGTTCGCCATGAAGGGAACTCGGGAAGGCTGAAGTTCAGAAAACGTATCTATGTCGTAAAGGTAAGGACTATTTTCCGAATAAAAAATCTCGTCTAGATAAAATAAGCCATTCATATCACTTTAGTTGAGCAGATCAACCTATTAGCAAAACGAGCACTATCTGATCCTTTTGATCAATATAAGACGCATATCGTGACATTCCCTTTTAACGAAAGCCACGCAATAAAGGCGTGGAGCGCCGCTTTATTCATGTTTTAGGATAAAAAAGGACGGTTTTCAACGCACATTAGGAGGCAAAAGCCTACACATACGGTGGCGTTGGGCAACACCTACCGTGCCGTTGGGCATCGTAAGCGGTCGCTAATAGGGTTATAAGCGGTCGTGAATGGGCATTCTTGTACCGTTACACCCCAGTCGTAAGCCTGTTTTTCCCCTTTTCACCCTACTTGATATGAATTACGATGAACTAATTTAGCTAGAATGAATGGGCGTTTTTCAGCATCTACGTATATGCTAAGCAATTACTGTTTTTTTCTTGCGTATTTGGAGGCAAGTCGTAGGTCGGGACGGAAAAAGGGATTCTCCGGGAGTTAAGGATACAAAGTGTCAGATTGATTTCTGTTAAAGAAAGAGAGACGCAGCATGCTGCGTCTCTACAACTAGCTATATTAAAGAATAGATTTTTATTTTTTGCTTCTCACACACCGTACAAGCATGCCATAATTCAAATTATAATTTCCCACACTTAGAGGCGTATTCTGCTCTAAAGAATACCACATATCTATAAAATACTGATTGGTTGATGATTTATCATCACCGTATGATGGTGTAGGAGTGCCAGACCAATACTGAGCCCCGTATCTATGCGTTTTATCTAAAGGATACTGTAATATTCCTGTCCCATAATTTAATACGCCTACTCCAATCTCATCAATCCCCGTATCCTCCGGATGATTCCCATGTCCCGTCATCACCCCTTTCCCATAAGAAAAGAATATGTTTATAGGATCACCATTCTTGCGTACGATTAATGTACCTTTCGCCGGATTAGAATTTGAATTGCTTTCGATTTCGGCATTTCCATTCAGCCCCCACTTCCAACCATAAGGAGTATCCTCTATTGGGCAACTATCGTCATATACATATCCGGAATAAGTAAATAAAGTCTCATTTATCGCTTCTGTTCTAATCTTTATATAATCAGCACTACTAGCTACCACATACCCAGAGGGACATACCCCTTGCTTATTATCCCAATCCCCACGATACTTACCAACAGGTTTAGGCTGCATGTCCGAACCGGGAATCCCATTCCATCCCTGATACGGTTTTCCATAAACAGCTTTCCAAGGATTATAATAAATATCTCCTCTACTACCTTGGAAGAATACACCCGACTGGGTCGGATATTCCGTTATCTTATTATCTCCCGAACAGTTGAATAAAGACCAAGTTGCCCCGCCATCCAACAACTGCGTATCCTCATAACCTTGACGCAAATAAATCATATGCTCGCAACGGTTGTTGTGATAAGTTACTTTAATAGCTCCATAACGATTATAACCAGCCCCCTTCGTTGTGCTATTCGGTTTATAATAAAAAACAATATCTCCTCCAGCACCTGTAACAGACTCCGATGTTCCGACAACAGACTGTCCATCATCTGTCGATAGCGTAAACCAATCCCCGGCGGCAATAGTAGCTGTCCAAGGGCCGATAGAATTCAATATCTCATACTTTCTCTTCCCCTTATTAAATTCTCGAACCTTAACTTTGACAAGCTCCGTGTTGTCCCATTTCTTATAGAAAGCTATCGGATCGACCAAACGGATAACTTGATTGACAGTTACAGTTTTAGAGACTGATTTTCCATCCTTCCCTGTAGCCGTAATCGTCACAGTATTAGTTATGTGATCCTTACTACTAATATTCGTTTTCTTCGTGGTAACTCGAATTGTATTCGTATTTTTATCATACGCACCAATCTGGAAATCCTTACTATTTGAACCTTCCACTCTCCATGTACAATTATCAAACCATCCATGATCTGTCGGTAACTTCACTTGAATATCACTTTTAGAGCCTACCCGATATCCGATATAAATATCATCCACCGTAAAATCCCAGTTAAAATCTTTCGTCACACGCCAAGAAGCCTCGTCAACCCCGCCCTTACCAGTTAGATTAAGCGTTACGTTATAATGAGCGTTTCGCTCTACCGCAAAATTCGTAAAAGCGTTATCTCCTAAGAAAAAACGATAAACAATCTTCCCATTAGCACCCATTTCTGAATACTCTGCTTCCACACGAATATAAGAACAAGTCTTATCCGTTTCCACAGTGGCGACATCTTTTATTGGGGTGTTACCTAAACTTGCCGGGGTTTTATAAGCCTCTACATACTTTCCGTCTTTCAATAAGCAGACACCATCCGGTTGCTTATTCTCATACATAAAGAAAACACTGTTATCTTTCATTGAACTAACATTTTCTACCGGATCGGAAAATTCGATCATATCAGCCTCCGTTATATAATCTGAAGATGACGGATTTGCCGGGATTAAGTTGTTCATAAACAATTTACCAGTAGCCGGTACTTGATGCAAAGATACTTTTAGGGGCTTGATCGTACGATCTTTCAATCCAGAAGTATTCACAGATACGGATATCATAGCGTAAATACGCTTTAATGAAAGAACGGCAGAACCTTTTCCTGCGCTAACAAACACATTATCTGATGATGCACTCATTACCATTTGAGGTAGATTTGTCGATGTAACAGCATAAGATAAACGATCGATCTCATCGAACGATTTATTACTTAAAGATCCCACATTTGCGATCACTCGCACACGATAAGAGCCATTTTGTAAAGCTACATCATAATCAATAGCATTCACCTCGGAGTCATTCGCCACTGAGAGACCTTTCAACTCGCTATTTGTTAAATACAAATCTTTAACTAATGAATTATCATCCTTATTATATACTAAGATATTCAAATCATTAATAGCATTGGCATCAGTAGCCGAAGCTTTCGTTAATGGAGAGATCACATCGCTAGCGGCAATACTCAAAGACAAGCGTAAACCCTCCACTTCTTGATCTCCACCACCGATCTTCTCTTCCATACAAGAACTTAGTCCTGTTATTAGTAAGCCCAATAATAAAGTATATATATATTTCATCGTTTTCATAATTTTCTATTTAATTAAAGTTTGCCTCAACTCGTTTAGATGCCCAAGGAGCCACCCATATCTTAAACTCACCCGTCGAACGTTTCAAGGTTCCAGTTACCCGATAATAATTACCGTGGATTAAACCGTCCGTAGATTCACCTTCCTTGTATTCAGGATTGATAGGGATGGAATATTTATAATCAATACTTTCTTTGAGAGCCGTGAAAGTTCCTGAAATTTCCACGGATAAAGCTTTATTCAAATCTGTCTCAGTCACTTTAGTTCTTTCATACGTATAAAAAGGGATTTTAACCTCAGTGACTGACTGATTGATACTCACCTCATCACTACTACGTAACTGCAATTGGTCATTCAACGGGTTCACAGGAATAACCAATTTTGACGCTGTATTTACATTCACGATTTTGAAACTTACCCAATTGAATGCCCACTCACCCGTAGTCACAGGAGCTTCCGTGTTCGGCAAATCCACTTTTAAATCCAACTCAACCTTTGCCGCCAGTTGTTTTAGGCTAACGGTCTCACCTCCCGAAACCAATCCTTTTGTTAACGTAAATGTCATATTCTCCTCTCCTACCTTTATCAAGGTTTTAGGATCGAATGTATAATAATCGGTTCCCCCTAAAGATGTATATGATACGGATTCTTTACATAAAGTCGCATAGTCCATTTTCGCATAAGATGCAACCTTGTCTGCCAACGGATTCGCGATAGCTACCACCTTCAGTTCCGTGTTAAGCGGCAAGGTCAAACCGGTCAGTTTAAAGGAGCCCGAGCTTTGCGTCCCGACAAAACTACCATCACCTAAGGTTCCAGTCTTAGAAATCAAATATTTCCACTCGTTATCCACCTTCTTGAAGATGGAGACGAAAATATTGTTTATGTTAAGTTCATCCGCCGTAGCGTACCGATAAGTACCACCGGCATTTATCGCTTTTGTCTCCACTCCCTCAGTAGAGAAAGAGATCGAAACCGTACCTGTTTCCATCGGTCGCTCATCTATCAGCTTCTCTTCCGTACATGCGGTAAAGGCCAAGAGCGCCAAAAATCCTGTCAATACTATATCTTTTAACTTCTTCATGTTATATTTATTTTACCCTGTTTACTTAACTGGTTCTCCAAAAATATCACCGACACTCAAGGTATTCGGTATCCAATCTTCAATTACAAAATCAATCTCCTCGCTGGCATTACCTATTGTCACAGATAACTTATAGAGATTCCCCCCAACAACCTTCACCGCATCTCCCGGCTTTGTCTTGATCGGATAGGTACGATCCATTACCGCGCCATCGACCTTATAGGTTATTTTCATGGTAGTCTGACGATCTGCATCCGTATTATCATAGCCATAAAAACGGATCTTATCGTAAGTACCGTAAATGTCTTTCTTCGGATTACTCTGGTTCACATCGGTTGGCTTCAGAATATTATCAGTTACTCCGGAAAAAGAGCTGCCATACTCACCTACCACTTTAGCGTTTAGCTTAATGTTCAGCATCTGTACGGAAACGACCTCTACATTCGGTACTACCGGATACCCACCACCCACCTTTTCTTTACTCGTGTCTACCACCTTGAAGGAAGCCAGTTCAAACGCCGCGACTCTCTGCGATACGGGAATTGTTATTTTGTTACAATTCCCGTCATCGTGAGTAGCCAATTGAGTAGTTGTTTTATAAGATCCAATGGGTTGTTCTCCTACTTTTACTAGAAAATTAGGATGTTCCGCCAACTCTACATCTCGAATACCCGCTATGGTTGTACAAGCCAATAACTTATCGGCAGTCGTCCGTGTTAGGTTCGCCACCGCATAAGCCGTAAGTGCCGGCTTATCACTTGGCACTTTCACGATCATGTGGCGCTTGATATCCGTAGTAAAGGACTCGCTACTCGTCTGTAAATCGCTCGTTGCGTACCAATAAGAAGACAATACATTGCCATCTTTAATAATAGCTACAAAACAATTACTGATAGAAGATTCCGTAGAAGTAACATCATTGGGATTTTCCGTTATTTCACCAGCCTTGGTCATAGAGCTATTGCCGGAAAGAGAGAAGGCAAAAACGGCCTCGGTGTTTGCGATATTCGTCCCAACGTCTCCCATATCCACGTTATTCAAGATATCGTCTTCCATGGAGCAGGACACTCCGATACAAAGGAAGCAGAATAATGCTAGTATATTCTTTATTTTCATAATGGATTGAATTTTTCTCTTGTTTTACGCTAGCAAAATTAGAGGAATCCATTATTCGGCACGATAGGCGTAACTTTCAACTTTAAGGGGTAAAACTAGCATATTGGAAGTAGCGTTTTGAGGGTGTGGCTAAAGCTATCTTAGGCGATAGGGATACCTATGCAGGGCGCAAATCCATCCATCATAGGACAAAAAACGGAGTCCGGAAATTCCGAACCCCGCCTTTCGCTGTTCATTTAAATATAAAATAGCCTATTCAATTAACATCATCCTCTGTTTGCGTGATGACTGTCCAAGGCTCAACCTTAATACTGAAACTGATGCAAGCATTTAACTCACTTGTGTCAGGGTCTTTAGAGCCTTCACCGGTTATCGTAGCATATATCTTATAGATAGTATTACGTTGTACACCGATAACACCACTTGTCGCATCTTGTTTAATCGGTATACGGTAGTAACGATCTCTTTTAACCACATCATTACCGAGTCCTTCCGTTTTTCCATTTGGATACCAATTGCCTCGAAGAATTAACATGGTCTGTATTTCCCCAGACGGAGAATCACCTGTATCCGGATCTGAAGGCATCGATTTATCCCCCTTCATTTCAAACACATAAAATTGGGGCATCTCTTTATGAGCTTCATCCCCATTAACTGTTTTATCATCAAACAAGAACCAACTTTTACCATTATAATTTATGGAACCCTCCCCATTCAAATTTGAGGCGTGATTATACCCCGTCATCGCAATATCTACCCCAGCATCCATTTCCTTATGCAAAGCCTCATTCATAGTACCAGCAACCAAGAAATAATCTTCTCGGTGATAACTACAACCATGAGAATAAGTGATAGCATTATCCAAACTATACGGTTCTGCGGCAGCATAGATAAGGGAAGTATTGCTAGCGTTGGCAATATATACATCTGTCAACTCAAATGATGCGTTAGTATAATTGTTCCTGAAGTCGCAATCAATAGCTTGAAGTTGGACACGGGCTACATGGCGGGTTAATGGGATTTTATCTTCATCTGGAATATTTGCCGGATCATAAGAGGAAGTTTTTTCAGTCCATCCTTCCGCTCCACTTTTTTTCTCAATCTCCTTATGTGCTGCACCTACTACCGCATTGTTTGTATATATAATAGAAGGAGTTGTAGATCCTTTCACCCAATTATCATGCTTTATCCCAGCAAGCAGCTTATGATCACCTCCACCAATCGTTACTATCTGGCTGAACATCGGTACATACGTTTGCGTACCAGCGCCTGGCACTGGATGCACTTGCGTAAAATCAACAAGACTTTCAAGTTGGGCAACTTTCACATCCTCCAATTTAGAAGGAGGTGTAGTAAGTTTCGTATTCGCTAAAAAGACCACCGCCAATTGCGTATCAGAAAGTTCGTCGGGCGCCGTAGCCTTTACCTTAACAACGATATCCTCAATGGTTTTCACGGAGTTGGTGCCATCCGAAGTTACCGTTTTCATAGCGGCGAATTTATATGCATCCTCCCCCCCATTGTCTACATAGAACAAATAGGCGGTTAGTTCATTTATAAATTGCTCTTTATCACTGCCATTTTCTCCTGCATCAGCCGCTTTTGTCTGTATCCCATCCAAAGCCGTAGCGGTAAGAGAGACGTTCGCGTCTATCATCTGATAGTTCTCTTCCGGTATCTCGATGCCATTCGAGCTATCGTCCGAGCAGGAGGCGAAAGTGCATGCGGCGAAGGAGGCTAATAATAAATGTCTTAGTTTCATATCCTTTTGTTTTTTCTTGTTTATACTAAATTTCATTCCCTATGATTCCATTACTTAGTCTATTACCGGATGCTGCATTACCGGGCCCCAGCCTACTACCTGCACGGCTATATTCAAGTTGGTATCTACCTCGGGTTCCGGATCCGGACCTGGGCCCGGGTCTGGCGTTACGGGAATATTGTCGAAACTTTCGCCGTCAAAATAAATACGGAGACGGTAAACGTAGTTGCGACGGATGAAATTATGATCATAGCCGTTCTGCAAGCCACCCGCATTGATCACCGCCGTGAAGATTTTCGTATGGTCCTGATAACTGGAATTTCCCCGTAAGGTAGCTTTTACGGCGATCATCGTGTGATCGTCGCTTTTCATATTTTCCATTACATAATGAACGAATGGCGTATTGGATATCGAAGCGCCATCATTTACCAACAGATCCTCGAACGAGGTATCTTCCGAGTTTCGCACGGCATCGGGAGCCTCTGTCTCTCCCCAGTCCGCCTCACTGAAATAGTAAGACTTTGTCTTCATATTGTAGATACCTACCGCATCGATTCGCACCTCACGTCCGGCGAACGGCGTTCCGGCAAAACGAGTGGATATATTCACCAAATCAATACGTGCGGCTACACGGGTCAAAAGGATCGGGTCGGAGATGCCATCCACATTCTGATCGCCAAGATCCGTATATCCTAAATAGTTATCTTCCTCAGATAAAGTGGATTTTGTAACGATCACTTGACTACTCATCGTTAGGTTCGTTTGCGATTGCGAGGAGAGGTCTACCAAGCGAGTCTGGAACTCATCGTAGGTAGAAACGGTAGATAATAAATCTCTCGGCACGTTCGCCAAGACAATGATCCGTGCCCGGACAGCCTTCGTTGTCGGCACATCAGCTATTATGGCGGAATGTTCCGCCCCGGAAAGAGCCTCCCATTTATAACCGAGCAGTTCCGTGCCGGTCTCATTAAATACTACCACTGCCAAATTATTGATATAAGCCTCACCCTCCAACTCATTCACGTCATTAGGATTATAGGCTTTCGTAGCCGTACCGGACGCTTTGACAGCGACGGACAGCTTAGCGCCTTCTAAGGGAAGAACCGGATCCTCATCTTTAGAACAACTCACACAAGCGAGAATCGCCAAACCGGATAAAAATATGTTCGCTAATAATTTCATGTTCGTATCGTATTTCTTAATTATATATGATGAGGTACCCTTTAATGCATCGGAATATCTTCTTCCACTACTCCCCAAGGACGAACGGTTGCCCGGACGGATAAGGTTCCGCCCTCACCCCATTCAAGAATCAGATGGGTATTCTCTCCTGCGCTCGTATAAATAGGATCACCGTTCTCGTCTACCTTGGCCGAGCCTAACGAGACTCCATTGGCGCTTATCGACACAGCCATATCCTGTCCCGGACAAGCGGTTTGCATAGTAGGGGTTATCCATTCAACCCCGGACTCGTTCCACGCACCTTCCGGATTATAATATACGCTATCGCCAATCTGCGTGCCACGGTAATCAAAACCACTTAATGTATTATTCAAGTAGAAGTCGCAATCCACGGAACTTCTCAACCCCATCCTGCCGAGTTGCTCTTGCAACCCTCGGGTCTCGATCGTGACCGTACCCACTTTCGGACGAATCACGATCTCAGTCTCCTTCGCTACGCCTCCGGCTTTTGTCAACACTTGTTCGCTACCATAATAAAGGCTATCCGGGGTAACCGCCAAACCATCTTGGCTTTTCAACATCACTTTCAAGTCCTCTATGGTCTGGGCCTCCGATACGGATTGCTTTTCACCCAAGGCATTCACGTTGCCCCATGCCACGATACGTAGACTACGATCGGCGGTATAGCCATCCAATACGATCTCATTGCGGGAACGGATAAAGTTCTTATCCAAACTACGTTTCTCCAAGTAATTCAGATTCTCGTCGAAAATATATAAGTCGGTAGATTCCATCCATCCGTATTCCGTTATATCGTCTCCCTTGATATTCTCGACCTTCAGTTTGAGCGTATAGCACTGATCCAAATCCTCCTTGATGCAGCTAGTCGCTATCATAACGAACACAGCCACAACCAAGAGAAGCAATTCCTTTGTAAACAGTATGTGTTTCATAATCCTAATTTTTTCTTATCAATTATTTTACCCTATATTGCTTTATTCTACTTCCTCATGGATAGTCTTCACGTTCCATGGCTCCACTTTCACGGATGCGCTCACATTGGTGGAGATCATCGGGTCGTATGGGATCTCGGAACCGGGGCCGATAATCGTTAAAGAGATCTCGTATTTGTAGTTACGTTGGACGTAAAACTTACTCTTTTTTTCCGTGCCATCAATCGTCACTTCTTCTCCGACAGGAATCGCATAATAACAATTCTCTTTCGTAATAGATTCTTTCGCACCTTGCGGGAGATAGGTATAATCACCTTTTACGATCAATAAGGTATGGTTGGCGTAAGCCTCATTGACGTTAGATTCACCAGACTTCACCTCACCCTTTGTATTCTCGTAAACATAAAATTCATGATTCAAAGCCTCATCACTTGTTGTATTTTCTTGAACTAACATCTCTTTTAACGACTGAGTCCCTTTCTTGTAAGAACCTTCGTCAATATTCTCTGAAAACTCTCGACCAACCATATATTTTAAATATCCAAGAGCCGGATCTGTAAAATCAATTATTTTCTCTATCGCTCCCCACTCTTCTTTAGAAGCCACACTTGAAACACCTTTAGCGCTAGCGATAAAGACCTCCTTTAAAAGGAAGGATACACTTTTATAATTTGCGTTTTCCGGATTGCTTGTCTCTACTTTTTTTAAAGCGATCGAAGCGACATTACGAACCAAAGGAACGGGGCCTCCCCCACAAATTTCCTCACCTGAAGTCTCATTTATCGTTATTATATCACCAATATTCTTAGCATAACCGATATAATTGATGGTATTGGCTATTAGCGTTACGGTAAACACTTTACTACTCATCGTCAAACCTTTTGCCAAGGTCTCGTCGGCCAGATTGATTGTTGTTTCAATAAAGTCAGTTATATCCTTTGCCTTTGCCAATTCAGCTTGGATAGCCGGGGCAGCGTTCGCCACAACCACGACCTGAGCCTTACCCGCATATACGTCTTGCGGACCGACATCCTTTGTCCCATCAGGATTAGGAGTAGCATCTTTTGTATATATCACACTCCATCCATCAACTCCAAACACCCCAACCGTTAGCGTATTCACGTCCGCATCCGTTGGAGTAGTTTCTCTGGCCTTCGTAACCGCCCCCTCCTCACTTTTGATAGCCAAAGCTAGTTGAGCTTTCTCCAAGACAGGAGCCTTTGGAATTTCTATTTCATTATCATCGGAACAAGCGGCAAATCCGCATAGCACCAACGATAAAAGAATGTATTTCTTGAATCTCATAGTATAATATTTTTTGTTCTCACATTAATATGTGACAAAAATAGGAAGGATATATCGTGGCGCTGATAGGCAGAACTCTCTATAATAAGAGACAAATGTATCAATTTCATAAAAGTGATAGGTTTCCCTACCTTTTGCAGCTTTCACCTATAGAAAAAGGCTCAATCCGTGTATTTTATGCTACCGGGGTGGTACTCGGATCATCCTAGTAACAAATATACATAATCACTTAAATTCAGTAAAATCATGGCAAGAAAAAAGAATGAGATGAAAGCGAAAGAGCCCGTAAAGCTCCGGTTCAAGAAACTGTCGAACGCGAACCTGTCCATATATCTGGACATCTATTACAAAGGAAAGAGGTATTATGAGTTCCTCAAGCTCTACCTCACCCCGGAACGTTTCCCTAAAGACCGTGATAAGAACCGGACCACTTTGCGCTTGGCCAATAGTATCAAGGCACAACGGATCATTGATCTTCAGAACGAGATTTATGGTGTCCGTATGATAAACGGGCAGAATACTCTGTGTTTCAACAAACAACAGTTTTTTATGCCTTAAAACAAAAGTTTTCCTATAGAGAAACTTTTGTTTTCCTTTGGTGAAACCACTAACTTCACCTATTGAAACTCTCATTGGCTGTATCCCTTTGTTTGTCTCTTATGAAATCGTCAAATACAAAATATACAAGTCCGCAAACTTGGGTGGTGATTTATTTTTTGCGTTTCCCATTAAATCATGGTAGATACAGAATAAAAATTGTAGATATTATTCTATCTGCAACCACTATGTAAAATGTTTATTTACAAGAAGTATGAAGTAAAATTGTAGATGTTGTAGATGTTCTCATGAAATAATATTCCGGATCGATTTATAACTAGAATTATATATGCAAAAAAGGCACTCCCGGTAAAAGGAATGCCTTTTGATTATTATTAGAGAAGTGATATTATTCAATTGTCGGAGTTTGAGTGGCTTTACCCCAATCCGTAACCTTTGTTTTAACAAATAGTTGAATAGGGTCATCCTCTTTCTTAGTCGGATCTTCATAACCCGGTCCGGCGATAGTAGCATCGGTAATCTCATAGATATAATTACGGTGAACAGAGCCTGTACCTGCACCTGAACCAGAAATACCATCGATACCAATCTTGATCGGCCAATAACGTACTTCTTCCGGATATTTATATGTACCACTAGTATTCGTTGCTGAAGTTACTTTATATTTACCTTTGATAACCAATTCGGTAGCGTACTGATGAGAGTGATTTGTTACAACATCTGGTGCATTCGCAATTACTTCACGAGAAGCAGTAGTTTGATCGTTTTCCAAGATATAGAAACTTATGCCTAAAAGGTCTTGAGAGGCAGCAGTTGTAGAATTTTGAGTAATTGTCTGTGAGAGTGCAGTTTTATAACCAGCATTGGCAGTACCTACTACATTCTTAAAAGTATTCTCTGATTCGTCAAAAACGTTACGTCCAGACAATAATTCTGTAGTAGAAGCAACGTATTGGGCTGCGATAGTGCCCCAAGTTCCTGCAGTCGAATTCCACCAACTCGGCGTTGTGGAAAGATCCGCTGCGGCAGCTTTAATTCTAGCATGCAAGATGAACGCCTCTTGTAATTGTAATTGCGCACTGATAGCGGTGTAGCCTGGCTCCTTGGTAGAAGCATTAAGATCCAATGTAACCTTCTTCAAATCGACACGGGCTACGTTACGGATTAAGGGAAGAGGTTCTGATGCTACAATGACATCTTTAGTTGCATCATAGCCAACGATACCTTCTTCTGTATACCCATAATAATTAGCCTTTCCTAATGTTACGGTAAATGCGGCACTTACGCCACTACTCATTGGCAAACCTGCGTCACCAATGGCCGCACCTGTACCAAATGGAGCACCTTGTTCCATAGCCGCCAATGACGTACCAACATTGTCCGCAAAGCTAGTGCTTAAATTTGCTACAGCCAAAACCTTATAACTAGTAACTCCCGCAGGAAGCTTAGCGGTCATTTGCACTTCTCGATTATCATTCACATTATCCTTGGTCGCACCCGTTGTTGAAGATGCCACATAGTTACCATCTGCCGTGTAAAGAATAACTCTTAAGTTGTTTACTTTTTCCTCGGCAGCTGTCTGGGTACCTGCTTTAGTTTTTGTATCCGCACCTTTAATGGCGAATGCCAAAGTAGTCTCTACTTCCCCTGTTTGCGGTTGATCCGGTCCTACGATAGGATCATCCTCGTTTGAACACGCCGCGAACGCGCAAGCGATCATTGTCCCGAATAATAAATTTCTAAGTTTCATATACATATAATTTTATGAGTTAATAAATCTTTTATATAAACCTTTCTTTCTCAATCACTTTTTACATTTTCAGTCACATAACAAGAACGCTTTGTTCAAATCTTCCCCATGACCAATCTGTTGTTCGTTGATGACATCGCAAAGGTATTTGGACTATAAAAAAAAGTAAATAGGTGTTACTTTCATAAATAAGAGGTAAAACTATAAATTTTCATTCGGGATATTTCCGGGCTGATTAGCACCGTTGTAAGGCTATCAAAAAGAGGTTGAAAAATATCGTATCAAAAAACAACTAAAAAATTTTGCCATTCCCCGGCGATTATTCGGGAAATGGCAAAACGATTAATTCTTACCCGGCAGATACTGTGAAGGGGTGACGCCGTATTGTTCCGTAAAACGCTTACGGAAAGTGGCGGTATCGTTGAAGCCGACCATTTCCGAAACCTCTTGGATAGAGTATCGCTGCATACTGATCAGCTCGGCCGCTTTCTTCAAACGTACCATACGGGTAAGCTCCAATATACTACTATCCGAGTAGAGTTTTATCTTTCTATATAATGTAGGGAGACTCATGTTTAAAGAATCCGCCAAAATCTTCGCCTCAAAACTAGGGTCATCCAAATGTTTCTCGATCGTCGAGATAACCGCGTCCATAAAAAGATTGGAAGGGGAATCATCTTTCTTTACCGTTTTCTCTACCTCGGGATGCGCACCTACAGGACTCGACGTATAGAAACGTCTCATCTCATCCCTACGTTTCAACAAACTGTTTACCTTACTTCGTAACACCTCTACATCGAATGGCTTGGTTATATAATCATCGGCGCCACATTCAATGCCGGCTATAACATCCTCACTCTCTACCTTTGCGGTTAGCAAGACAACCGGCACTTGCGCTAATTCTGGGATGCCTTTGATTTCACGACAGGTAGCAAGCCCATCTTTAACGGGCATCATCACGTCACATAAAATAAGATCCGGCCGTTCAGCTCGTGCGATCTCTACACCCTCCTGGCCATTATGAGCTTCCGAAACATGATACTCACTGGCAAAAACATGACGCAGGAACCAACGGATCTGATCACTGTCATCAATCACCAACATTTTCTTCCCGGTCTCTTTCTTTTTCGGAACAACTTGGATCAACTCGGCGATCTCCTCCTTCTGCATCTCATTCAGCTTTACCAGATCACCATCCGGCTCGATGAATTCCACGGCACGTTCCATATAATGGCTTCTCCCCAATGGAATCAATATCGTATATTGGGTTCCCGTCTCGTCCTCCGATGAAATTCCTTCGAAAATAGCGCCGGAGGATTCTGTCATATCCACGATCTGTTTCAAACCCAAACGGGTACTTTCGCTTTCTCCTAACCCATCATCTTGGATAGAGAAAGAACAATAAGCCTTGCCATTCGAGCGCAGCACGGAAATATTGATCGAGATCTTTCCAAAGCGGTAGGTATTTTTTAACGCATTAGATAAAAGTACACGCAAGGCAAACTCCATCTTCCGACGATCTATCCAGACCCAAAGAACAGAGGTTTGGGTATTAATATGAAATTCCACATTATTCATGGCTATCCAGTCCACGAATAAATCACAAATCTGCTTTGTTATACTGATCATGTCATAACGAGCTATCCGAAGATGGTTTGCCACATCATCTCCATGACGGGTATTTCGCAATTGCTCGATAAGGTCTTGAAGAGCCAAGGTATTACGGTAAGCAGACAATAATTGAGTCGCTTCACTAGAGTCAATATCATTTTTACGTTGCAACAACTCACTCAACGAACCAAGCACAAGCGATAGTGGAGTACGCATTTCATGAATCGTTTCAACAAAAAACGAATTATGGAGCTTTTCCATTTCCTCAAGGCGCTTTTTCAAATCCTCCCGTTCTACCTCATTATCCCTATTCCAATTATCAGTCTCACGGATTTTATTGACCAACATTTGTTGGATCTCCCGATTTTTTACGCTTAACGCATCGACAGACCGAAGAAGCTCATCGTTTCTCGCCATAAGCTCACCACCTTTGGCAATATTCTCTTTCTTCAACCTATACATATAATAACTCAAAAAAGCTATTACACATATGGACACTATCAGTAAAATGATAAAAGGTAGAATTCCTTGAGAGCCCTCCATTGTATCATTGTTCGCAGTAATATAATGAGCTTCAACGAACAAGCCCAAAAATGCCATCATAAATTTCGCTTTAAAACCTTTTGATATCATATCATTGATTATTAAGATGTTATTTATATAAAACGCCAGTAAAAAACGTTCGTTTAAATCTTGCGTTTTTATCTTCAACTTTTTTGCAGCCTTACAAAGGTCAAAAATTTTATTTAAATTTCAGTTATTCAGTTGGATAAAAATAATAAAAAAATAACATGATTATCAATGATACTTCATAATCTATACACATAAAAACGCAAGATTTAAACGAACGTTTTTTACTGGCGTTTTAATAGACGTTAACAACAACTGCATTCCTATCACACAACAGAGGCAAGGCTATCAATAAGGACCAGCGATGATATATTTACCACTCAAATTAACAAGAATAAACCTGTTAACATTATTTAAACATTATCCAAAACATGCATCAATAGAGGGATATAGAGGTATAATGATAGTTTTACCCACTTTTTTGATAAAAATACCCATCATAAAAGATACAACCGATGATTTTTATACATACATTTGCAATGTAGTGATAAGGAAAGACCGTTGAGGGGCGGTCAAAAAAACCAATTCACTTAGATTAAGGGTAAAGCATATAAAAAGTAGGGTCATGAAAAAGGGTAATTTTTTCGCAAATTGCGTATTTGCGGTTTCTGTTATTTTCACAGTTTCGTCATTCTCCGCTTGCACGGATGATTCAAATGACGTAGTAGCAACAACGAGTGAGGTTATTGAACAAGCCGAAGTACCATTCTCCGTGGTATTAAAAGCAATGAATTCAGATGGTAACGACATTACGACCAAGGGAGAGGTGAATGGAGCTACATTATTTGTCTTCGATCAGAACAACGATTTCTTCGAGCAGATTAATGTAAACAAATCTACAATTTTATCTCGCCGGGCTATAGACATTAACTGTCCGAACAGTAATGACATAACCGTGATCGCATGGAGTGGAATCAATTCCGGAAACGAAGAGATTTCAAACATGAGCAAAGCCAATATTATATCCGATTTGCAAGTCAGCCTAAAAGAGAATAACGGCATAGCTAATATTCCGAGCGATTTGTTCTATGGACAAGTTACGCTTCATAAGAACTCTTTAACAAAATCCACCGTATCAAACGAATTACAAATCATTCGCAAAACTTCAATTTTCCAGCTTTCAACGAAAGGACTGATCAAGTATCTAGGGAGTAATGCCGGAAATTTTGAATATCGAATTAAAAATACAAAAAGCTCATTGGACTACAATGGCAACCCAACAGGAGAAGAGGTTGAATTCGCTTTCCCCGCTTCTTTTGACGAAAAAGGTAATTTGACAACAGAAGCCCAAGCCATTTTTCCGGCTCAAAATATAACGATAGAGCTTTACAAGGACGGTAATCTTATTTTTTCTAGCGAAAAAGACAAAAATGGAGAATTATTCGCTGCAAACCCCGGAAAACGCACCGAGATCACTTTCAAGTACTCCGGAGAAGTTTCGGCTAATATTACAATTACTGACTGGGCAACCGTTATCCAACATATAACAGTGAATTAAGATACCCTCAATTTTTATATGCTTTGGCGCACGTCACGAGATTAGAGAATTTCGGGCGTGCGCTGTTTTTCTCTCAAAAACCGCATTCTCCGTGATAGGAATACCCATGATATTGACACGAACACCGTCTTAACTTTATTTAAATATTAACGGAAACCCGCTTCATTACAAGGCTCACTCCACCTGTTGATAGTTTTACACACTAAACTGATACAAATACCGATCAAATAAAGATACAATCTATGAGTATTATGAATATATTCGCAACAGACATTAGGGTAAGCATATAAAAATCACAGCAGGGTCACTACATAAACAAGGGTAACTAGATTTAAATTTTATATGCTAAACGCACGCTTCAGATGATTTCCGAGGCGTGCGTTATTTATATGATAGAAATACATTCACCTATTGAGACAAATACCATCACTCAAAACATTTAGACATACATATCTTTGTATTTATAAATCAAGCAAAGCAATTTGCGAAATTTTACCCTATGACCCTGCTTACATATATAATTACCCTTAAATTGTGATGTAGGCAAACCTAATTAACATAACCGCGAGGTTACATAATTATTTTGCCTGAACAATCAAGATCGTTTACGAGAAAGATTGTTCAGGTTTTTTTTATCCTCCCAAAAGACCATCTGATAGCAAAAGAAAAAAGGACATAAAAAAAGGAGATCGAAAAATCGACCTCCTTTTCTAGGTAGCGAGACCCGGGATTGAACCGGGGACCTCATGATTATGAATCATGCGCTCTAACCAGCTGAGCTATCTCGCCATCATTTTATTGTCACTGTTTCTCTTATTGACGGTGCAAAAGTAGGGGTTATTTTTGAATTACACAACATTTTCAATAAAAAAATTCGCTTAAATTTTAAGGCCTCCACCTAATCAGTTAGTTATTAGTTACTTTTTTCATCATTAAAATTAGTCGTTTTCAAATCTTTTATGTATCTTGCGGCAAATATAAGGATAAGAACAATGAAGAAAGAGAAGTTTCATATCGAATACATTTTCGATAAAGTTTCACGACGAAGCTTATGGAATCACCTAACCACCGCTTTGGGACTTTCCGCTTGGTTCGCCGACGAGGTCATTATAAATGATAATCTCTATACCTTTAAATGGAGTAAAGAGGCCCAAGAGGCAACAGTGATCGACTCCAAGCCGGAGAACTTTATCCGTTACCGCTGGGTAGACGAGGAAGATGAGAACGCTTATTTCGAATTTATAATCCACACGATCGAATTAACAGGTTCTACGGCACTTGAGATTACGGATTTCTCCGAACCCGGGGAGAAAAAAGATTCCATTAATTTATGGGACTCGCAAGTGGAAGATTTGAAGCGAACGCTTGGTATTTAGAGTAGTTTTACAGAAATCTGTGGGGTGTTATCGTTTTTTACACTACTTTTGCCACTTCAACCAGATTAGGCAATGTTGAGAATAAAACGATTATATACATTTATGCTGCAGACATTCCTGCCGTTGTTTCTTATGACATTCGGTATTTGTCTGTTTATTGTGTTGATGCAATTTCTTTGGCGATACATCGACGATATGGTGGGAAAAGGCCTTGGTATCCCTGTATTAGCGGAGATGTTTATGTATGCGGCCTTGTTTCTTGTCCCGATGGCACTTCCCTTGGCTATTCTATTAGCCTCATTAATGACTTTTGGAAATTTAGGGGAACGTCTGGAATTACTGGCCATGAAGTCTGCCGGGGTATCATTGATACATATCATGCGTCCTTTGATCGTAACGCTCCTATTCGTGAGCGTGGGCGCCTTTTTCTTCCAAAACAACGTAATGCCCGTTGTCCAAGTCAAGCTATATACATTATTATATTCCATGCGCCAGAAATCACCGGAATTGGATATTCCGGAAGGTTCATTCTACAAAGATATTCCCGGATTCAATGTATATGTGAAGAAAAAGGACCCGAAGGACGGTTTATTAAAAGACGTGATGATCTATGATTATTCGGAAGGATTCAATAACGCCCGTGTAATCGTAGCGGACTCCGGACGGCTAAAGACATCCGCCGATAAATTATTCCTTGTCCTATCTTTATTTAACGGAGAATCTTTCGAGAACGTAGGTAAAAGCCAAGCCAACACGACGCAAGCGAGAACCGCCGTCCCCTATCGACGAGAATCATTCAGCAGTAAAGATATCTTGATTGAATTCGACGCGAATTTCAACCGTACCGACGAATCTTTCATGCAGAACCAATATATGGGAAAAAACTTGAAGGATTTACAAACCTCTATCGATTCGATGGGCGTACGCTTGGATAGCATCAAGGACGTGAACGCAAAAAGCATTTACGATGCCTCATACGTAAAAACACTAAAGTCCTTACGGGCTAAAAAAGAGAGTGAAGCCGAGGGGCAGCCAGACGAGCAGCAGGAAAAACTGCCGGTAATCACTCCTACCATCCAGTTGGATTTCGACAGTCTTTACCAAGCGCAGGCACCGAGTAGTAAAGCGGCTTTATTAGGCCGAGCCAAATCCTCGATCGAGAATATCAAGACCGACTATTATTTCCGCGCGGCCACGGTTGGCGACGAGGCCTATAAGGTACGCCGCCACTTGACGGAATGGCATAAGAAATTCACGGTATCGTTCGCTTGCATCATGTTCTTCTTTATCGGAGCGCCCTTAGGAGCCATCATCCGTAAAGGTGGATTGGGCGTACCGGTCGTTATCTCGGTAATCTTGTTTATCTTCTATTATATTATAGATAATATGGGCTTCAAGATGGCACGCGACGGCGTTTGGGACGCATGGGAAGGTATGTGGCTTAGCTCCGTGGTCCTAACACCTATGGGTATATTCCTAACCTATAAAGCGGTAAAAGATTCTGTTATCTTGAATGCCGACACTTACGTGAATGCCTTGAAGAACTTAATAGGTAAGCGTGAAGGGAGAAAAGTGGAGCGGAAAGAGGTTATCATATACACCCCCGATTATGAGGCAACCCTTCCCCAACTGGAGAAATTGGTGGAAGAAAGTACGACTTATCTGGCAAACCATAAACGTTGGATCAATTATCTGACATTTTGGAAACAAGGCGGAAAAGATAACACAGCGAAACTGTTAGCTCAAGACACGGAAAATATCGTGGAGGAATTAAGTAATTCCGACCAGAATTTGCTCCTGAATAAATTGATGGACTACCCGGTTATCGGAGGTTACAATAATAAGCTAAGCAAGCATATAAACGGGAAACTTGCCTTGGCTATCGGTATTTTCTTCCCACTGGGATTGCCGATCTACCTATTGGCTACGTACCAACGTAAATTGCTACGGCATGATATCGTTATGGTACAAAAGACCAGTAAGGAGCTGATCAATATGATATATTCATTACATTTGCTAAAAAATAACTCGGATATAAATAATCAATAAATATGAGCGAGATTCAATTAAACACCATCGAAGAAGCTATCGAGGATTTCCGTGAAGGAAAGTTCTTAATCGTTGTAGACGACGAGGACCGGGAGAATGAAGGAGACTTTATCATCGCGGCCGAGAAAGTAACCCCGGAAAAAATCAACTTCATGTTGAAAAACGGACGAGGTGTATTATGCGCCCCGATCACGGAAGAACGTTGCCAAGAGTTGGAGCTGGATATGCAAGTTGCCAATAACACCTCTTTACTAGGTACCCCTTTTACGATAACAGTAGATAAATTAGGAGGGAAATGTACGACCGGCGTTTCCATGTACGACCGTGCGGAAACGATCTTGGCGCTGGCTGATCCAAAGACCAAGCCATCCGATCTGGGACGTCCCGGACATATCAATCCGCTCCGTGCCCGCTCTCGTGGCGTACTTCGCCGTGCGGGTCATACAGAGGCTGCCGTGGATTTGGCCCGGTTAGCCGGTTTATATCCCGCCGGAGCCTTGATCGAGATCATCAACGAGGATGGAACCATGGCACGTCTGCCGCAATTAATCGAGGTAGCCAAGAAATTCGATATCAAGATTATTTGCATCAAGGACCTGATCGCTTATCGCCTCCGGACCGAATCGATCGTAGAGAACGGCGTAGAGGTAGATCTCCCTACCGAGTACGGACATTTCCGTCTCATTCCTTTCCGCCAGAAAAGCAATGGATTAGAGCATATAGCTTTGATAAAGGGTAAATTCGAGAAAGACGAGCCTATCTTAGTACGCGTGCACTCATCTTGCGCTACAGGTGATATCTTCGGTTCCATGCGTTGCGAGTGCGGAGAGCAACTGCACGAGGCTATGCGCCGCATCGACCAAGAAGGCAAAGGGGTTATCGTTTACCTGAACCAAGAAGGAAGAGGCATCGGATTGATGGAGAAGATGAAAGCATACAAGCTCCAAGAGGATGGTTTGGATACGGTGGACGCGAACTTGCATTTAGGCCATCAAGCGGATGAGCGAGATTATGGTGTCGGAGCACAGATCTTACGTCATATCGGCGTAACGAAAATGCGCCTGATGAGCAATAATCCGGTAAAACGCGTAGGTCTGGAAGCTTACGGACTTGAGGTAGTAGAGAACGTTCCTATCGAGGTGAAACCAAATCCATACAACGAATTCTACATGAAAACGAAGAAAGAACGTATGGGGCATGTGCTGCATAACATTAAATAGTTATCAGAACGTTGCAAGAATTCCGATTATTGATTACTTTTGTCGCATAATAATAAAACAACCTATACAAAAAGCAATGTCATGACACAAGTCTCAGATCGTTTAGCGAGTTTATCGCCTTCAGCAACATTGGCGATGTCACAAAAGAGCGGTGAGTTGAAAGCTCAAGGTATCGATGTTATCAACTTAAGTGTGGGAGAACCCGATTTCAATACTCCCGACTTCATTAAAGAAGCCGCAAAGAAGGCGATTGACGATAATTTCTCACGTTATTCTCCCGTAGCGGGTTATCCGGCATTACGTAATGCTATCGTTGCCAAATTGAAGAACGAGAATGGACTGGAATATACAGCAGGCCAGATCTCTTGCGCAAACGGTGCCAAACAATCCGTTTGTAACACGGTCATGGTATTGGTAAATCCGGGGGACGAGGTTATCATCCCTGCCCCTTTCTGGGTAAGCTATCCGGAGATGGTGAAGTTAGCGGAAGGAACTCCCGTTATCGTTCCGGCTGGTATCGAGCAAGATTTCAAGATCACTCCAGCTCAGCTGGAAGCCGCTATTACACCTAAGACAAAAGCGTTAATCCTTTGCTCTCCCTCCAACCCGACGGGTTCTGTTTACAGCGCCGAGGAATTGGCTGGTTTAGCGGAAGTATTGAAAAAACATCCGGATATCATCGTTATAGCGGATGAGATCTACGAACATATTAACTATATTGGTAAACACAACAGCATCGCTTCTATCGAAGGAATGAAAGACCGTACGGTTATCGTAAACGGCGTTTCCAAAGCGTATGCGATGACTGGCTGGCGTATCGGTTTCATCGCCGGACCGGAATGGATCGTGAAAGCGGTTAATAAATTACAAGGACAATATACCTCTGGCCCTTGCTCTGTATCTCAAAAAGCGGCGGAAGCGGCTTATACAGGCTCACAAGAACCCGTTGAGGAAATGCGTAAGGCCTTCGAACGTCGTCGTGACTTAATCGTTAATTTAGCGAAAGAAGTTCCGGGCTTCGAGGTGAATAAGCCGGAAGGCGCCTTCTACTTATTCCCCAAATGTAGTTATTATTACGGCAAGACAGATGGAACCCGTGTAATCAACAACGCTGATGACTTAGCTATGTATCTCTTAGAAGTAGCGCACGTAGCTTGCGTAGGTGGTACCTCTTTCGGGGCACCTGAGTGTATCCGCATGAGTTACGCTACCAGCGATGAGAATATCGTGGAGGCGATCAAACGTATTAAGGATGCGTTGGCCGCATTGAAATAAGAAAAAATTAAACAGATATACTTACTTGGCAAAGTAAGATATACTGCATTGGACAAGTAAGTATATCTTCTATGGGCAAGTAAGCTATACTTCATAAAAAAGGCGATACATTGGGTTGTACCGCCTTTTTCTTTATATCAAATACGTTACCGCAATTATTCAGCACGCAAAGTGAAACGTTTGAACGCCAAGATTTGTAACTCAGGATCGATCTCCTTCATTGTCTCTCTTACAGTCTTCTTGCCATCCATAATGTCTTCTTGGTTCAACAAGCAAACCTCTTTCAAGAACTTGCCTAGACGACCCTTAGCGATATTCTCGATCATCTGTTGAGGTAGGTTAGCCGCCTTCTCAGCGGAAACAGTAGCGATGATTTCTTTAGCCTTAGCTACATCCTCTGCCGTGATCCAGCCCTTATCCATGTTACTTTCCATGTGAGCCTCGCTATCTACATGCGAAGGATTAATACCAGCCTTCTTCAATGCAGCCTCTACAGCCTTCTGTACCTGCTCAGCCTTCGTCTTCTCGATAGCAACCTGGATCTCTTTCTCTTTTACAGACTCAGGAACACCAGCCTCATCGATAGCGATCGGGTTCATAGCGGCGATCTGCATAACGATATTGTGAGCGGCTTCCTCAGACTCCTTGTTGAAAGCGGCGATCGTACAAAGTTGGTTCTTACCCATATGGTTGTATACAGTAGTGTAAGCACCTTCAACTACGCAGTAGCCATCCAACTCCATTTTCTCGCCAGTGATACCGCTACGATCCGTAACAGCTTCTTGGATAGTACCCTTGCCCATAGGCAAAGCTTTCACCTCGTCCAAAGTACGGCATTTGTTAGCCACGGCAGCGTCCAAGATAGCCTGAGTCAAAGCTACGAAGTCCTCATTCTTAGCCACGAAGTCTGTTTCGCATTTCAAAGCGATGATAGCGGCGAACTCGCCATCCTTCTTAGCCAACACACAACCCTCGGCAGCCTCACGATCAGAACGTTTAGCGGCGATAGCCTGTCCTTTTTTACGGATAATTTCCATTGCTTTCTCGATGTCACCGTCAGACTCTGTCAAAGCCTTCTTACAGTCCATCATACCAGCTCCACTCATTTTGCGCAGCTTGGTAATATCAGCCATTGTTACAGCCATAATCTTATTTCCTTTATCTTTAAAATGTTTATACTTTCAAAAATTGACAATGGACAGTTGCCAATTGACAAATCCTGTCAAAAGCCAACTGCCCATTGTATTTGTATTCTAATTGTCAATTGTCAACGTCAATTGTCAATCGAATTATTCTTCGTCTTTCGCGAACTTACCGGCAACGTTAGCGTTCAACGCATCGTCGTCTTCTTTCTTCGTACGTTCTTTCTTAACAGCGGCTTTTGCCTTACGCTCTCTTTTCGGAGCTTCCTCAGCAGCCTCTGCGTCAATTTTCTCAGCCTTACGCTCTTGCAAGCCTTCGTTCATAGCCTCGCAGATAGCGCCCAAGATAACCTCTACAGACTTTGTAGCGTCATCGTTAGCCGGGATAACGTAGTCGATATTGTTCGGATTAGAGTTCGTATCAACCATACCGAATACAGGGATACCCAAACGGTTAGCCTCGCGAACAGCGATATGCTCTTTCATCACGTCTACAACGAACAACGCTGACGGAAGACGAGTAAGGTCTACGATAGAACCTAAAGTCTTCTCCAACTTAGCGCGTTGGCGAGTGATTTGAAGTTTTTCTCTCTTAGAAAGATTATCAAATGTACCATCTTTTGTCATCTTATCGATAGTAGCCATCTTCTTGATAGCTTTACGGATCGTCGGGAAGTTGGTCAACATACCACCCGGCCAGCGCTCGATAACGTAAGGCATACCTACGGAAGCAGCCTTATCAGCGACAACTTGTTTAGCTTGTTTTTTGGTAGCCACGAAAAGAACTTTCTTGCCTTGTTTAGCCAAGTTCTTCATAACTTCAGCGGCTTCGTCTACTTTAGCAACTGTTTTATAAAGGTCAATGATATGAATACCATTGCGCTCCATGAAGATATAAGGAGCCATAGCGGGATTCCACTTTCTTTTTAAGTGTCCGAAGTGTACACCAGCCTCTAATAATTGATCAAAATTTACTCTTGACATTGTTTTTTTCTTAAATCGTTTACTTTCTTTGTTTAATTTCAACCATCAGGTAGTCTTTCCGCATGTCCACATGTAAAAAGAATCCCGATAATTTAGATACTAAACGCTTCGCTTTACTTGTAAGGGACTCACAAATAACATTAACGTTTACTGAACTGGAATCTCTTACGAGCTTTCGGACGACCCGGTTTCTTACGCTCAACAGCACGAGGATCGCGAGTTACGAATCCTTCCGCTCTCAAGACAGCCTTATCTTCCGGATTAATCTTTATCAACGCACGAGAGATAGCCAAACGGGCAGCCTCAGACTGACCTTTGAAACCACCACCGTCAAGGTTGATCTTAATATCATATTGCTCAGCGACGTTCAACTTTGCTAACGGCTGCTTTACGATAAACTGAAGGATTGAAGAAGGAAAGTATTTTTCCAGCTCACGTTTGTTGATCGTGATCTTTCCCGTACCTTCGCTAACGAATACGCGAGCGACTGCCGCTTTACGTCTTCCTATTGCATTTACTACTTCCATCGTGATTATTTATATGAGTTTATATCGATTAACTTAGGTTGTTGAGCCTCGTGCTTGTGCTCAGTTCCCTCATAAACGTACATGTTGTTCAACAACTTTGCACCCAGACGGTTCTTAGGCAACATACCTTTTACTACTTTACGGAACAGACGGTCGCCACCTTTCTTCAAAAGATCAGCCGGAGTATACTCGATCTGTCCACCGGGATATCCGGTATATCTCAAATAAATACGATCGTTCCACTTGTTACCAGTCAGAACGACTTTGTCTGCATTGATGATGATTACGTTATCACCACAGTCAACGTGCGGAGTGAAATTGGGTTTGTACTTACCGCGCAAAAGCTTCGCTACTTTAGCGCAAAGGCGACCTAACGTCTGGCCTTCAGCATCAACAATGACCCACTCTTTGTTTACAGTTGCCTTGTTTGCAGAAATGGTCTTAAAACTTAAAGTATCCACTGCTTAAAAATTAAATTAATTAATAACTCAAAAAACTAGCCTTACCAACATTGTCACAACGGACACATGATGCAACAACGTGCTAAGAACTAAACTCTTAGTACAATTTGATAATAATCGGCTTGCAAAGGTACGGGTTTTATCCGAAATACCAAACAAATCTAATTATTTTTCAAGTTATTATGAAGATACTCATCACTTCCGGAAGTAATATCCCAACGAGAGCGTCACGTTATTCTGGTAAACGGAAGTCTCGCCGTCACGCTTCAAGGCCCGGCGGTCTATCATGCCGCATAGGGAGCTTACGGAGAAGAAAAAGTTACTATATTCTACCGATAGGCCGACATTCATGCCAAAGTCGCAAGGTTTCAAGTCCTTCTCATCGGACACGCCGAAATGGAGATCCGGATTGGTCTCCCGGCTCTTCATCTTGCCAAACAAGGACCAATCAAAGGTAGGACCGGCGAATACGGACAGATGAACGTCCGTGAAGGTAAATGTATAAGCCACATTCACGGGAATCTGCAAAGAGTAATACCAACATTTATTATGAAGCGCCATCCCATGTATATCCTGATTCGAATAATAAGCGCCACCTTGGTTCACGAACGCCACCTCAGGACGAAGCGACCATTTTTTATTCTTGCTCAAAGGAATATCCGCCAAACCCGCTATGCTGAAACCGAAGCGGGCTCCCGCCTCATACGTATCCTCCACCTTCTGGATCAACGAAGAATAAGCGCCTCCGGCACGTACGCCGAAAGAAACCTGAGCCATCGCCGGTAAAATCATCATCACGGCAATCAACAACAATCCGATCTTTCTCATAAACTTCCTCATTTGCTTTTCCTTCTAATAGTAAGCAAAGATATACATTTTTCAATAACATCTACATTTATCCTACTGAAACATACAGGAAAGCTATATAAAAAGTATAACTAATGAAAGGGGCACTCAAAAGTTAGCCCCGATCGCGGAAACGACCGAGGCTATTTTTTCACACCTTCCCTCCTCACGGAGGTAACGGCAGATGAACTTTAATTTATTACTTTAGTATTAATATTAATCCATTCCCGCCTGTTCGCCCTCACGGGGTACTTGAATCACTACAACTCCCGCGGGAATGCATTTTCGATTTATGTTATTTATCGTCATTATTCTTATTTAACGACTGCCTTAACAGCGGCCTCACCATCAACGGCTACCACGATGATACCCGCAGGAGCGGCGATCGTAGCGTTGTCGGATGTAAGAACCGTGCTAGTGATAACCTTACCAAGAACGTTCGTGATAACCACGTTCTTTCCGGCTGCGCCTTGGATCTCAACAACACCGTTGCCTGCGATTACCTTAACGCCTTCAGCAGCGTCTGCGATAGACTCGTTAGAAGTAGGATCGCCCGCAGAGATCGTGAAACGCATAGCGTTTTTCTTGTCACCGCTCCAAGACAACTTCTCGTTAATGCTATACAAATAAGAGCCCTTCTCAGCTACAGAACGGATACGATATTCGTTCTCATTATCCTCACACTGGATGATCTGAACCTTGAAGTAATCCAAACCGCCTAATACGCCCTCATCATCAGCCTCCTTAGCTACAGAAACCTTGTTACCCTTAACGACTGTAGTCAAAGTATCCTTAGTTTCCCAAAGAGTAGCCGGCTTGAAGATCGCCTTTGTCTCACCCTTGATCCACTCATACTTTCTGTCGTATGTACCGTCTGCCACATAATAGCTTACAGAGTCTACCGGGTTGAATAAGAACAGTCTGTCACCATTTTCAACCGTACCCTTGTTAGAGATATAGAAGGAAGGAACAACAGCGTCCTCATCGGTTACTTGCAAGTAGAAAGAATATTGGTTCTCATTAACAACGATACCGTCGCGATTCTCGTTCATGGAAACATAATTGCTCTCTCCTACCAAAGAGATATGACCTTCCTCTGCCGGATAGCTGATCTCCGGAGCCTCTACGATCAAGTAGGTATTCAATAACCAATCTTGTTGTGTAGAAGTTGACGGCCATGCGTAGACTGAAGACGGAGTCTCATATTGACATTCGTCGTCATTGTCTTTATAAATAGCGTCTACAACAGACTTCGTATCCTCATCCAAAATTGAAGCGATAGATGAGCTTGTACTTGCAACCGGAATCAAGTAAACAGAACCATCGGCGGCTAGCTTGATCACGAACTTAGCTTGATCTTTACCAACTAACGCTTCCCCTTCTATTACATTAGTTGCAGGAGCAGTTCCTTTCGGGAAATATTTCTCAGTCTCGATACCATCATTGATATACTGCAACTGATAAACATAAGCGTAGCCCTTATCTGCTCTAGCCTGTACCGTCACGCGGCCATCCTTATTGTAAACGAAACTGCGCTCGATGATCGTACTTTTTTTATCATCTTTCACCAATTGCCATTGAGCGGCATCGGATACCTCGTTAGCGAACTTACCGTTCTTGTTCAATTCATATCCAGCCAATAGGCTTGCTTGTTTCTTAGCTGCCACATACCACTTATTGGAAGTCTCGTTGTTATCGCGAGCGAAAGCCATCGTCACCAAAGTCTCATCGTCTAGGTTCAAGAAACCTGCGTACGGATCAACCTCAGCCGGAGTCAACTCGACGATCAATTGTTGCATGTCAGCGTTATCACCCTCTGCCTCATTGTATGTGTTCGCGTCTACATAGATAGCGGAAACCTTTTTACTATCCATAGCCAATTCGTAAACGTTCTCGCCCAGATCAGCCTTCGGGAACAAGCTTGCCGTGAAATACTCGCCGGTCTCACGGTTCGTGAATGTCACATCATACTCATCGTCTACGCTGGAGATAGCCCATTGATAAGCCGGAGTCTCCAATTGAGAAAGAACCTTAGCCTTAGCTACCAACTCGAATTGATTGGTACTTCCAACTACCTTAACCGCATTCGTCAAGTACTTGCCATATACGCTCTTGATATCCTTCTTGTCAATCTTATCTGTGCTATTGTATTCCTTACCATCCAAGATACGGATCGTGTAAGCGGCAACCTTTGCCTCCTTGTTCAACAACTCGATACCTTTCTTCATGCCGGCGGCAGCCAACTTGAAGATGAACTGGTCTGCAAAGGTTGCAGGTGCTGCCGGTTTGTGAATCGTCGTCAAGAAGAAGTCATCATTATGCTCCAACACATGTAACTTAACATCTGCTTCTCCGTGCTCAGCCTTGCTGCCTTGCTTGCGATAACGGAAATCATCTACGTTCAGCTCATACGGATAAGCGTCCACATAGCTCTTCTGTACACGGAACTTAGCGTTATTGATAGAGATCTCGTTTCCTGCTGTCTTCCAAGCATCATCCGAACCTTGATAGAAGTTCAAGTCGCTGACTTTCACCTCGGCCAAAGCGAAACCGTCACCGGAGGCACGCCCCGCGTTTGTCGCCTCAACGGTCTCAGTTGAGCTTACGACCAAGATCGTAGCGTTCATCCAGTCTTTATAGCTATTACTAACATCCGCATTACCATCGCCATCCAAATCAACTCCCATCTTAGGAGCGTTCTCCGTGAAGAAATACATACCGGACTCGATACGTAAATCTGAAGAAGCACCCGCATAAGAAGGATCCGTGGCATCAACTTTAACACTAAATCCTTGAGGCACATAGCGAGCTACCACCTTCTTCGTATTGAACAAGTTACCATTCGGCTCCGCTTTTTGATCGGTAAGACGTTTGGAAGCGAATGAGAATCCGGAATTGTTATATAACGCATTCAACTCATCAGCATCCTTAAGTTCCTCAGACTTAACCTCGTAGAACTTAGGAGCGGAAACAGTAGTAGAAACAGCTAATGTATTGCTACCCCATGATAAACCCTTCGGGGCATAAGAAGTATTTCCTTCATGAATATACAAATAGCTATTGCTTACAGAATTGTATTTAGCAGCAGTAACTATAGAAGCACTAGAATTTGCTTCAAACACGAAGTCCTTATGTGTATTCTCATCTTTTTCAGATGCATTCGTTTCAATACCGCTATATGCGCCATCTATCCTCAAAAGCTTACCAGACTCCACATTCTTAAATGTATAAGAATACTGACCAAGAGCCGAAGTCACACTAACCTCCCAAACATACTTTCTTACGTCATCTTTTTCAACTAAGTTTGTTGTTAAGCCAGAAGTAATGCTACTCAATGTTGTTCCATTAAGCTCATGTCCATAAGCTTCGTTACTGGTAGGATCAACCAGCAAATACTTTTTCCCACTTTCCAACTGGGTCGCTTGAGCCCCAATACCGGTTAAGTCCGTAATGGATTCTGCCCAAGCACTACCGCACAGCGACCCTGCCACGAGCAGACCCGCCGTAAACAATGTAGAAATCTTTCTGTTCATAATCTAGAATTTAATATTAATAATAGTGTTAATTAAGTACTTATCCACATTCCGATAGCCGACTACCATTCGAAAACGACTAGTCTAAACCATCGTCTAAATCTTGCGTTTTTCGAAGAGTAAAAAGAGAGATTCGTTTACAGAATCGGTTGTTTCGTAAAGGATAGGCTATCCTATTGATAAGAAAGAGAATAAGGGATGAAAAAAATAGCTCGGAAGGGTTGCAGAAGTCAAAGAAACGCGTACCTTTGCAAATGACTGATTAAAACGATCGTTTATACTAGCCGTTTTATTAGATAAATCAGTCCTTGATATTATTGGTATGTATTACTAAAACCTATTCACATATATCATATTCTTTAATGTACGTGTACATCTGTCTCTTATACACATCTCCGAGCCCACGAGACAGGCAGAAATCTCG
>ERZ1027099.74-NODE-74-length-60987-cov-15.522681_pt1 | contig 60987 bp, 54 predicted proteins | sample MGYA00519408_ERZ1027099 | MGnify/ENA primary metagenome ERZ1027099 (study PRJEB26926, sample SAMN06164646) | human gut metagenome | biome: ENVO:00009003; feature: ENVO:2100002; material: ENVO:00002003 | host: Homo sapiens | place: USA | collected 2012 ...
TCTGAAGATTGGAGGGATGTTCAGGAGGGATGTAAGAAATCCTGCTTCGACAAACCTTCAAAATTCAACGCACACTCGTGAATTTCTCGTACAGACAAGAAAAATCACGAAGCGGATTTTGAGTCGTTTGCGTCTGCCATTCCGCCACATCGGCTTATATTCAATTTTGGGACATTAGTACCGGTTTCTGAAGATTGGAGGGATGTTCAGGAGGGATGTAAGAAATCCTGCTTCGACAAACTCTCAAAATTCAACGAATACTCGTGAATTTCTCACACAGACACGAAAAATCACGAAGCGGATTTTGAGTCTACATCGTCTGCCATTCCGACACATCGGCTGATATCATGATTCTGAAAGAACATTGCTATTATAGCGGATTTTCGGAACAAAATCAAGACTGAGTTTCCTGCAGCTGCAAAAATCGAACGTCTGCCGAGAACGGCGGCACCCTGCGCCGTCAGCCGGAAACACTGCCGGAGAGCCGCCCTGCACAGGGAGCAGCCCTCCGGTTTCTTTGTGTCCGGGAGAAAAAACGAAAGTCCAGTCCTTGCCCGCAGGCGCAGGCTGTGTTACACTGTAAAAAACATGGGATACTAGGAGGAGATCACTTTTGAAACATCTGCATCGGTTTGCGCGCCGCGCGGCGGCGTTTGTGCTGGCGGCTGTACTGTGCGTTTGCGTACTGGCCCCGGCGGCTTCGGCAGCGGTCACCATTGGCGGGGCGGACACCACCCTGATCCCTGCCGAGGAGGAAAACTGCCTTGCGTGGCTGTTCGGCTCTTCGGATACCATCACCATGCCCTACCTGAACATCAAGGGACAGGGCCTGCGGCGCAACGTCACGCTGGATCTGGTGGACTGTCTGGTGGGCATCACCTACACCGAGCTGGGGTCCATTGGCAGCTATGTCAGTGCCAGCGCCGCCCAGCAGGCGTGGAAGGCGCAGGCAGTGGCCATCCATTCCTATCTGGAATACCACAAGCAGTACGGCTCCTCGTCCAATGCCCTCATCTACACCCCGGTGGATCAGATCCCGTCTTCGGCACGGGAGGCGATCCGCAGGGCGGTGGAGCCGGTGAAGAACGAGGTGCTCACCTATAACGGCAGCGTCTGCGACGCCGTGTGGTCGGCCAGTGCAGGCTACAACACCCAGACCGGCGTGTACGGCACCTGTTCCAGCCGGGACGCATGGGGCACCGATGTGCCGTATCTGCAGAGCGTGGAGAGCCCCTACGAGGAGCAGTACCACAACAAGCTGCGCCGGGTCATCGGAAAAGACTATACCTATAGAGAGTACAACGACAGCCGCACCGGTGAGCCCTACGTCAGCGCCGACACCACCCACAAGGATCTGGGCGGCTTTGTGCAGTACAACACCTTTGTGTCCAATGGCCGCAGTTACCGTTATATCGGCCAGTTCGTTTCCTCCCGTTACTGCTTCGACTTTGGCGCGGACGAAAGCGGCACGCCCTGCATGACCTACTACGGCTTCGGCCACGGCGTGGGCATGAGCCAGTGCGGTGCTGTGGGCTACGCACAGGAGCAGGGCATGGGCTACCGGGAGATCCTGCGCCACTACTACACCGGTGCAGGTATTTCCGCTTCCGGCAGCTCCGGCGGTGGGTTCTTTGGCTGGCTGCACAGACTGTTCCACTGGTAAACAGCGGAAACCGGCAAAGAAATCCGGCAAAAACCTTCTCAAATCGTGCCGGATTTGGTATACTATAGATTATGTGATTTTTTGAGAGATCATTTTAAGATAAAAAAGTTCCATAGGAGCGGAGATCGGAATGGATCAGGAAAAAGAAACCAAACGACAGGCCGAGCGTTGCCGTGCACTGGCGCAGCGCATCGTGCGGGAGCTGACCCCCGCCAGCATTCAGGTGCTGGGCGGCAGCGGCGCACTGGCCGAAGCACTGGAAAAGACCGGCGCACAGCTGCTGCCGGAGAACGCAGAACTGGGCACCGCTGCCCTGCTGGTGGTGGAGGACCCGGAATGGGTGGACCTGCCCGCACTGCAGTGCGCACAGGTCTTGCTGGTGTGCACCGATGCATCGGCCATGGCTGACTGTGCAAAGCAGCTGGCTGCACAGGGCCTTTATCGTGATTTTGAGTGGAAGAACCGTGGCAAAGCCCAGCAGACCGCGCTGTTCTGCCGCAGCAGTGCAGTGCAGGACGTGCAGCAGCTGCTGGCCGGCTATGAAATGACGCTGGATGAACTGCGGGAGCGGATGCAGCAGGCCGAACGTACCGGCGAAGAGCAGACGGCTCAGCTGGAGCGTCTGCGCAGCGACCTTTCCCTCAGCCGCAGCCACGAGAAGGATCTGGAAAAGACGCTGAACAATGTGACCAGCTCCACCTTCTGGAAGATGAGCTGGCCGCTGCGCTACTTTGTCAGCAAGGGCCGTCAGCTGACACACACCTTCCCGCCGTTCGTCTTTTTGGGCCAGCTGCGCCGGGTGGGCATTTCCGGCGTGCGTGCGCAGGCAAAGGCCAAAAAGGAATATGCGAAGCTGTTCCCGGGCAGGACCATGCGTGCCGACCGCTTTGCCAGCGCAGAGCTGCTGGTAAGGCAGGCAGCCGACCAGCCCGCCGCGCCGCGCATCAGCATCGTGGTGCCGCTGTACAATACGCCGCAGCAGTTTCTGGTGGAGCTGCTGGACTCGGTGCAGAACCAGACCTATCAGAACTGGGAGCTCTGCCTTGTGGACGCCGGTCAGGACGAGACCGTGGGCCAGACCGTAGCAGCCCGTGCGGCGGAAGACCCCCGCATCCGTTACCGGAAGCTGGAAAAGAACGAGGGCATTGCGGGCAACACCAATCAGGGCTTTGCACTGGCAACGGGCGAGTTTATCGCCCTGCTGGACCATGACGACATCCTGCACCCCTGTGCTCTGTGGTACGTGGCACAGGCCATTGCCGAACAGGGTGCAGACTTTGTGTACACTGATGAAGTGACCTTTGAGGGCGACATCGACCACCTGACTGTCTACCACTTCAAGCCGGATTATATGCTGGACAATCTGCGCTCCAACAACTATATCTGCCATCTGAGCGTGTTCAGCGCAAAGCTGCTGGCCGCTGTGGGCGGCGATGAGCGCGCTGCGTTCAATGGCAGTCAGGACTATGACCTCTATCTGCGTCTGACCGAAAAGGCGCACAAGATCGTGCATATCCCGCACCTGCTGTACTACTGGCGCTCCAGCCCCACCAGCGTGGCAAGCAACATTTCGGCCAAGACCTATTGTCTGGAAGCTGCGGTCAAGGCCCTGTATGCCCACTACGAGCGTATGGGCATCCCGGTGGACGAGGTGTCCATGATCCCGGGCACGCCGGGCTTTTACAAGACGGACTACACCATCACAAAGCCGGGCCGGGTCAGCATCCTGATCCCCAGCTGCGACCATTCCTCCGACCTGCGCACCTGCGTGGAGTCCATCTGCCGCAAGAGCACCTATGAGGACTTCGAGATCATCGTTATCGAGAACAACAGCAGGGAGCCTGCCACCTTCCGCTGCTATGAAAGGCTGCAGAAGGAACACCGGAACCTGCGGGTGATCACATGGCAGGGCACCGGCTTCAACTACAGCGCCCTGAACAACTTTAGCGCAAGGGAGGCCACCGGCGAATACCTGCTGCTGCTCAACAACGATACGGAGGTCATTTCTCCGCGCTGGATCGAAGAAATGCTCATGTACGCCCAGCAGGACCGTGTAGGCTGCGTGGGCGCAAAGCTGCTCTACCCGGACAACACCATCCAGCACGCGGGCATCGGCTTCGGCTTTTTGACCCTTGCGGCCCACATGCACAAGAACTTCCCGGTGGGCCACCCCGGCTATATGGGACGTCTGGTCTATGCACAGGATGTGTATGCGGTCACTGCCGCCTGCCTGATGGTGCGCAAGAGCGTCTACGAGCAGGTGAACGGTCTGGACGAGAGCTTTGCCGTGGCCTTCAACGATGTGGACTTCTGCGTGCGCGTGCGCGAGGCGGGCTATACCAACGTGTTCACCCCCTTTGCCCAGCTGTACCACTATGAGAGCAAGAGCCGTGGTCTGGACGAGAACCCGGTCAAGCGCAAGCGCTTTATCTCGGAGGTGGAGCGCTTCCAGAAGCGGTGGGCGAAGCAGCTGGCCGCAGGCGACCCCTGCATGAACCCGAACTTTGACCTGATGAAAGAGGACTTCAGCTTTGATATCAAACCGCTGGAGTAAAACCCTCTCAGTCTGCTGCGCAGGCAGCTCTCCCGAAGGGCGAGCTTTATGAGGAATTTTTGATTGAAAAGAGGAACCCCGGTGGAGCTTTCTGCTTGTATCGTAGTTTATAACGGCGCGGATGAAGCGCTCAGGGCGGCACAGACCGTGCTGGACTGCACCCGCCGCCACCCGCTGACACTGTATCTGGTGGACAACGCCAGCCCGGACGGCAGCGGCCAGCGCCTTGCCAAGGCCGCGAAGGACGGCACCCTGCGCATCCGCGAGGACCAGAAGGTGGAGGTGCTCTGCCGCACAGAGAACGGCGGCTTCGGCACCGGCCACAACACGGTGCTCAGCCTGCTGCACAGCCGGGTGCACTTCATCCTGAACCCGGACATCCAGCTGACGGAGGACACCCTCAGCGACCTTGCGGACTGGATGACGGCGCACCCCGGTGTAGTGATGGCGCGGCCCGCACTTACCTTCCCGGATGGCAGGCCTCAGCGTCTGCCGCTGCGCCGGTGCAGCGTGCGGGCCATGGTATACCGCCAGCTGCCCTGCCTGAAATTCTGGGCCAGGTACAACGAGCGCTATCTGATGGCAGACAGGGACCTGACCAGCCCCACCGAGATCGAGTTCTGCACCGGCAGCTTCTCGGCGGTGGATACTGCAGCCTTCAAGGCCGTGGGCGGCTTTGATGAGGACTACTTCATGTATGTGGAGGACGCCGACCTGACCCAGAAGATGCGCACCCGGGGCAAGGCGTATCTGGTGCCCCAGTACACCGCCATCCATGCATGGCACCGCGCCGCGCACCGCAGCCTGAAGCCTTTTCTGTGGCAGCTGCGCAGCCTGCTGCGCTATTTTTCCAAGTGGGGCTTTGCGTGGTGAACCGCAGTGCCTGCGGCAATGGCGGGACGGACGATTTAAAATGCGCTCCGCGTTCTGCTTTGCGCATAAATAGCGGAAGAATTATTTTTGTTTTCGGGATAGCGGAACGCCTGCGGGCGTTCCGCTATCCCATTTTCACGAGAGGGGATGTAACGGTAAGCGGCAGCTGCCGCGCTGGTTTCCTGCGGAAACATCCGCGCGGCGGGGTGCCCTCTCCGTCATCGCTGCGCGATGCCACCTCCCCCGAAAGGGGGAGGTTTCACTCTACTTACCGGCAGATGGCGAAAAGCTCCTCCTTCGGGGGAGCTGGCTGCGAATGCAGTGAGCAGGCTGAGAGGGTTCGTTTCCAGCTCAACTGCAAAGTGTGCGGTTTCGCCAGAGGCTCTCCCTTTGGGAGAGCTGGCATTGAGCAGCGTGAGATGACGGAGAGGGCGAGGACGCTTGCAGCTTTGCAAAAAGCTCTCCCTGAGATGATTCGCCCTCCATTGCCGCGCAGCGGCACATCATTTTGCGCATAGCGCAAACATCATTGCGCCAGCACCTCATTTCTGCGCAGCAAAACATCATTCCTCCTTGCATTTTATGTGAATTGATAGTAAAATAAAGTGAACTGCTATCCTATTTTGCTGTTCCGGGCAGGGGAGAGCAGCCCCAAAATCGTTTACAGCGGACGCAGCTCCGCTTTGAATCCATACGTCATCCGGGCGGTCTTCCGTCTGGGCGGCGTACAGCTGCACAACTTTTCAATCTATTTTAAAGGAGTGCACAAATATGAAAGGCATTATTCTCGCCGGCGGTGCCGGCACACGGCTTTACCCGCTGACCATGGTCACCAGCAAACAGCTGCTGCCGGTCTACGACAAGCCGATGATCTATTATCCTCTGTCCACGCTGATGCTGGCAGGCATTCAGGATATCCTGATCATCTCCACCCCGACCGATACGCCTCGCTTTGAGGCGCTGCTGGGTGATGGCAGCCAGTACGGCATCCATCTGCAGTATAAAGTTCAGCCCTCCCCGGACGGTCTGGCACAGGCCTTTATTCTGGGCGAAGAGTTCATTGGCGATGACTGCTGCGCCATGATCCTGGGCGATAACATCTTCTACGGCAACGGCTTTTCCAAGATCCTCAAGACCGCCGCCGCCAATGCGGAAAACAAAGGCCGCTGCACCGTGTTCGGCTACTATGTGCAGGACCCGGAGCGCTTTGGCATCGTGGAATTCGACAAGGACGGCAAGGTGCTCAGCGTGGAGGAAAAGCCTCAGCATCCCAAGTCCAACTACGCCATCACCGGCCTGTACTTCTACAACAAGGAGGTCGTCCGGATGGCAAAGCAGGTCAAGCCCTCTGCCCGCGGAGAGCTGGAGATCACCACTCTGAACGACATGTACCTGAAGAAGGACGAGCTGGATGTTCAGCTGCTGGGCCGCGGCTTTGCATGGCTGGACACCGGCACCATGGACAGTCTGGTGGAAGCAGCCGACTTTGTGCGCATGATTGAGAAGCGTCAGGGCATCAAGATCAGTGCGCCGGAAGAAATCGCATTCAAGTACGGCTGGATCGACCGCGACACCCTGATGGCAAGTGCTGAGCGCTATGGCAAGAGCCCCTATGGCCAGCACCTGAAGAATGTTGCAGACGGCAAGCTGCGCTACTAAGCAAAAGAGAGGCGTACCCATATGAAAATCATTGTTACCGGCTGCAATGGCCAGCTGGGCACCGAGATCATCAAGCAGCTGCACGAAGGCCGCAGCGAGATCGGCCCCATCCCGGATAAACTGATCAACGCTACGGTGATCGCCGTGGACCTGCCGGATCTGGATATCTCCAACTATAAGATGGTGGACGAGTTCGTCCGCCGCAACCGCCCGGACGTCATCATCAACTGCGCCGCCTACACCAATGTGGATGGCTGCGAGGTGAACCATGACGCCGCCTTCAAGGCAAATGCTCTGGGCCCCCGCAATCTGGCACAGGCAGCCGAAAAGACCGGTGCCCGTCTGGTGCACGTCTCCACCGATTATGTGTTCTCCGGCCGTGAGAACGGCGGCGTTGCACAGGACGAGGCCACCATTCCCGGCCCTATCAGCGCCTACGGCTCCACCAAGCTCATGGGTGAAAAGTACGTGGAACAGTTCTGCCATCGCCACTTCATCGTGCGCACCGCATGGCTCTACAGCTACTACGGCAAGAACTTCGTCAAGACCATCGTGAACGCGGGCAAAAAGTTCGGCAAGCTGGAAGTGGTCAACGACCAGTGCGGCAACCCCACCAATGCGGTGGATCTGGCCCACGAGATCCTGCAGCTGTGCGTCACCCACGAGTACGGCCTGTACCACTGCACCGGCGAGGGCATCTGCTCGTGGTATGATTTCGCTTCCGAGATCATCCGCCTGTCCGGCGTGGATGCCGCTGTGGCTCCCTGCACCAGCGAGGAATACAAGGCAAAGCACCCGGAAAGCGCCGACCGCCCCAAGTGGAGCGCACTGGACAACCGGATGCTGCGCTGCACCGTGGGCAACGACGTGCGCGACTGGAAGGATGCTCTGGCCTGCTTCTTCACCCACTGGGACGGCGACAACGGCATGAAAGACTGATGATGGATCATGTTGGATGCGATTTTTAGCAGACCTGTTAAGGCCCTGAAGCTCCTTGCAAAGGTGCAGTGTGTGCTGGCGTTTGTGCTTTCGGTCATGCTGTACGGCTATGTTTATGAGGGGCTGAAATACTTCAGTTTCTTTGCAGCCATTGTGCTGGGGTTGATAGCTGCTGTAGTGCTCTGGATGCTGCAGATGTTCCTTGCATGGGCGATGTACGCTTTTGCAGAGCTGGTGGAGTACACCAGAGCCACCCACGAAGAACTGAGCAACATGAGCAGCGGTCTGGCAGAATATACCAAAGCAATGAGCAGGACGATCAATACCATGAACCGAGAGTTATGCGTGATTGCAAAGCACTATCATGCAGAGGAAGAAGCCAGAGACAACAACACCGCCAGTGCGCAAGCTGCGGCGGATACAAACGATATAGAGGAAATTTGATTTATGAAAACCTATCTGATCACCGGCTGTGCCGGTTTTATCGGTTCCAACTTTGTGCACTATATGCTCAAAAAATACCCGGAGATCCTGCTGGTCAATCTGGATAAGCTGACCTACGCCGGCAATCTGGAAAACCTGAAGGACGTGGAGGGCGACCCCCGCCATGTGTTCGTACAGGGCGATATCTGCGACAAGGAGCTGGTAGAAAGCCTGTTCCAGAAGTACGATTTCGATTACGTCATCAACTTTGCCGCCGAGAGCCATGTGGACCGCTCCATCAAGAACCCCGAGATCTTTGTGCAGAGCAACGTGATGGGCACCGTCAACCTGCTGCAGCGTGCCAAGGAAGCATGGTACGACGCCGACGCCAAGACCTGGAAAGAGGGCAAGAAGTACCTGCAGGTGTCCACCGATGAGGTGTACGGCGCTCTGGGTGCGGACGGCTTCTTTATGGAGACCACTCCGCTGTGCCCCCACAGCCCCTATTCTTCTTCCAAGGCCAGCGCCGATATGTTCGTCATGGCCTTCCACGACACCTACGGTATGCCGGTGAACATCACCCGTTGCTCCAACAACTACGGCCCCTACCAGTTCCCGGAGAAGCTGATCCCCCTGATGATCAACAACGTCAAGCACCACAAGCAGCTGCCCGTCTACGGCGACGGTATGCAGATCCGCGACTGGCTGTATGTGGAGGATCACTGCAAGGCCATCGACATGGTGGCCAACGGCGGCAAGATCGGTGAGGTGTACAACGTGGGCGGCCACAATGAGCGCCCCAACATCTTCATCGTCAAGACCATCATCAACCAGCTGCACGACCGTCTGCAGGACGAGGGCATCAGCGAGGATCTCATCAAGCATGTGGCCGACCGTCTGGGTCACGACCGCCGCTACGGCATCGACCCCACCAAGATCAAGAACGATCTGGGCTGGTACCCCGAGACCCCCTTCGAGAAGGGCATCGTGCTCACCATCGACTGGTACCTGAACCATCAGGAGTGGATGGACCACGTCACCAGCGGCGATTACCAGAACTACTATCAGGATATGTATAAGAATAAGTAACAGCCTGTAGAGAAAAGCCCCCCTCATATGGGGCTGCTGCAAAATGCGGCGTTCTGAAACTGCTGTTCTGACATCAAAGCAAGTGCAGCGCTTTTCATCAAAGACCGGAAATTTTTGATGGAGATGCGGGGCACTTGCTTTTTTGTGTTGGCTATATCGTTTTGCGGCAAAGTGTGTTAGAATAGAGCTATCAACATTTCAGGAGGGTACCTCATGCTCAAACGACTGCGCACTGCGCACCCGATCGTATTCTGTGTTCTGGCCGAAGTGGTCTTTCTGGCAAGCCTGTTTGTCACCGACCTGATCTTTACCATTGTGCTGGTGCTGCTCCGGGCAGATTTTTCTGCACTGGATACATACCTCTACAGCACCCTGCAGGAGCTGGTGGGCGCATTGGTGGCGGTGCTGTTTCTGGTGCGGACAGACCGTGCCGGGCTGCTGCGCCGCCGCGGCAGCGGCTTTTTCAACGGCCTGCTGGTGGGCATGTACCCGCTGGTATTCATCGGCTACAACACCTTTGGTTCGCTGCTGCTGGGCCGGCCGGAGAATGGCACGCTGCAGCCCGCTGTGCGCATCTGCACCTTTCTGGCCAACATGGCCATGGTGGGCGTGGCGGAAGAGCTCATCTTCCGTGGCGTCATCGCCCAGACCCTGCTGGAACACTTCGGCACCAGCCGTGTCGGTGTGTGGAAGGCCTGCCTGCTGTCCGGCGTGCTGTTTGGTGCGGCGCACCTGACCAATATTCTGGGCTCGGCACCCTTCGGTGTGCTGATGCAGTGCGTGTTTGCGGCTTCGCTGGGCACGCTGTTTGCCGCAGTCTACTTCCGCACCGGCAACCTCTGGGTGACGGTGTTCTTGCACGGCGCAATGGATATCTCCTCCATGCTCATCGGCGGGCTGTACGGCACCACCACGGTGGCCGAAGCCGTGAGCGGCTACGATGCCTCCATGCTTCTGTCGGTGCTGTTGTACCTGATCCCCACCGCATTTCTGCTGCGCAGGAAAAAGCTGCCGGAGGTGCAGCTGTATTGGCACCAGTACGTAAAAAAATAAAGGCAGGATGCAAAAAATATCCTTGCATTTTGCACAGGGTTCTGGTATACTGTATCTGTTACCGTGGTACGGGGCTGGGAGTATGCCCGCTTTTGGGAATGCCGTTTCCCGCCGCTGTTCCATTGGCACATAAAATTTTATAAAGAGGTATGTTACTATGAACAAGCAGGAAGTTATGGCCAAAGTCGCTCTGACCGAGAAGGACACTGGCTCTCCCGAAGTCCAGGTCGCTCTGCTGACCGCTCACATCAACGAGCTGAACGAGCACCTGAAGAAGAACCCGAACGATCACCACAGCCGCCGCGGCCTGATGAAGATGGTTGGCCGCCGCCGCAATCTGCTGGCTTATCTCCAGAAGAAGGACATCGAGCGTTACCGTGCTCTGATCGCAACTCTGGGTCTGCGTAAGTAATTTAAACAGAGGGCAGGTACCGCAAAGGTGCCTGCCTTTTGCTTTTTATATTTTCTGTACAAATGGCGGCGGCAGCGTGTTGCAGCAGTAAATCGAGCGCCTGTGCCTGCGGGCAGGGACGCTGGATTTATTGCTATGATGCGCGTGCCGCAGCCTTTGGAGAATAAAAGATCCGCAAAAACAAGGAGGCAAAAACAATGGCAATTGAATTTGGTTCCCGCAAAGAGACCTTTGAAAACTTCAAGGTCTACGAGACCATGCTGGCCGGCCGCCCGTTCAAGGTAGAAATGGGCAAGATGTGCGGCCTGTCCAACGCCAGTGCACTGATTCGCTACGGCGAGACCTGCGTCATGTGCAACGTGGTCATGAGCCCCAAGCCCCGCGAGGGCGTGGATTTCTTCCCCCTGAACGTGGAGTATGAGGAAAAGCTCTACGCCGCAGGCCGCATCCCCGGCAGCTTTATGCGCCGCGAGGGCCGCCCCGGCGAGCGCGCCATCCTGACCAGCCGCGTGGTGGACCGCCCCATGCGCCCGCTGTTCCCCAAGGAAATGCGCAACGACGTGTGCATCACCATGACCGTGATGAGCCTTGACCCGGACTGCAGCCCCGAGATCGCCGGTATGATCGGTGCCTCTCTGGTCACTGCCGTGTCCGACATCCCGTGGAACGGCCCCATCGGCGGCGTGCAGGTGGGTCTGGTGGACGGCGAGATCGTGCTGAACCCCACGCAGGAACAGCGCAAGGTGAGCGATCTGGCCCTGACCGTTGCCGCCACCATGGACAAGATCGTGATGATCGAAGCCGGTGCCAACGAGGTGGACGAGGACACCATGCTGAACGCCATCAAGGTCGCTCACGTGGAGATCAAAAAGATCATCGAGTTCATCAACAAGATCGTTGCTGAGCGCGGCAAGCCGAAGATCGATTTTCAGGTTGTGGGTCTGGATATGGACGTGTTCCACGCTATCCAGAACAAGTATCTGGACGACTTCAAGGCCGCCATGGACACCGACGACAAGAACGTGCGTGACGCCGCCCTGCTGCCCATCATGGACCGCATCGCCGAGGAGTATCCTGATCTGACCGCTGCCGATCTGGATCTGGTGAGCTACAAGATGCAGAAGTTCGTGGTGCGCCGCTGGCTGCTGGATGAGGGCAAGCGCGTGGATGGCCGCGGCATCAACGAGATCCGCCCGCTGGCTGCTGAGGTGGGCATCCTGCCCCGCGTGCACGGCTCCGGCATGTTCACCCGCGGCCAGACCCAGGTGCTGACCACCTGCACTCTGGGCGGCACCAAGGACAACCAGCTGATGGACGACCTGACCGACGAGCAGACCAAGCGCTATATCCATCACTACAACTTCCCGCCGTACTCTGTGGGCGAGGCCCGCGCACCGCGCAGCCCCGGCCGCCGCGAGATCGGCCACGGCGCACTGGCAGAGCGTGCTCTGGTGCCGGTGCTGCCCTCTCTGGAAGAGTTCCCCTACACTATCCGCTGCGTGTCTGAGGTGCTCTCTTCCAACGGCTCCACCTCTCAGGCATCCATCTGCGGCTCTACGCTGGCACTGATGGACGCAGGCGTGCCCATCAAGGCACCCGTTGCCGGCATTTCCTGCGGCCTGATCACCGAGGGCGACCGCTGGATGACCATGCTGGACATTCAGGGCGTGGAGGACTTCCACGGCGATATGGACTTCAAGGTGGGCGGCACCCGCAAGGGCATTACCGCCATCCAGATGGACATCAAGATCGACGGCCTGACCTACGACATCATTGCCGAGGCCTTCGAGAAGTGCCGCAAGGGCCGCCTGTATATTCTGGACGAGATCATCAAGCCGGTGATCGCAGAGCCTCGCCATGAGCTGAGCCGCTACGCACCCAAGATGTTCAGCATGATGATCCCCACCGATAAGATCAAGGATGTCATCGGCAAGGGCGGCAAGGTCATTCAGGACATCTGCGCTACCTGCAACTGCAAGATCGACGTGCAGGAGGACGGCCATGTGTTCGTCTCTGCCGTGGATCAGGAGGACGCAAAGCGTGCCATCTTTACCATCAAGACCATTGTAGAGGACCCCGAGATCGGTGCCATCTACAAGGGCAAGGTGACCCGCCTGATGAACTTTGGTGCTTTCGTGGAGATCGCACCGGGCAAGGAAGGTCTGGTGCACATCTCCAAGCTGGACACCAAGCGTGTGGAGCGCGTGGAGGATGTTGTGGCCGTGGGTGATGCCATCGTGGTCAAGGTGACCGACATCGACCAGCAGGGCCGCATCAACCTGAGCCGCCGCGACGCCATTCTGGCTCTGGAAGCCAAGCGCGCCGAGCAGCAGGCACAGCAGTAAACAAAACCGGCTCTCCCTCCGGGAGGACCGCTGAACAGGCAAAAAAAGCATCTGCAGTCATTACGGCTGCAGATGCTTTTTTGTTGGGAAACTTATTCCGTGCAAAGCTGCGGATAAAAGCGGCTCCTCAGTGCGTTTTGTGCGTTTTGTCCTTTGTGGAGCTGCGTTTGCGGGGAGCGAACAACAGCCAGAACAGCAGCACCAGAAGCAGGGGCAGCGCCATGATGGGCGCGGTGAGGATGGGCTCGATCTTGATGGCATCGGAGGTCACACGGATGTGCTTGAGCTTGTCCGGTGTGGTGATGCGGCGCCCCCGCACCAGCAGCCGGTGGGTGTTGATGCCGTAGGGCGTGCAGGTCATCAGGGTGACGTAGTCCTTGCCCTCCGACACCTTCAGGCTGTCGGTCTCGGTGGGCAGGACGATGGAAATGTTGTCCACCTCGTAGGTGAGGGTTCGGTCCAGTACCGTGATGGTGAAGGTGTCGCCCACCTCCAGCTGATCCAGATTGGTGAACAGCTTGGCGCTGGGCAGGCCCCGGTGGGCCGAAATGACCGCGTGGGTGCTGGCACCGCCCACCGGCAGGCTGGTGCCCTCCAGATGACCGGCGGCCACCTGCAGCACGGCATCGCTGGTGCCGTGGTAGATGGGCAGCTCCACGCCGATCTTTTCAATGGTGATATAGCCCATGATGCCGGTTCCGGTCACGTCCAGCGTGCTCTCGTAGGACGGGAACCGATCCGGAAAATACAGGGCATCCGGGTCTGCGGCAATCTGCGCATTGAAGGCATCGGCCGCTTCAAAATAGGCGGTGTAATCCGCATCCGACAGCTTATCCACATCGGCGGCGTAGTTGGCCACAGCACGGGTCTGGTGCAGCTGGTTGACGTAGTCGCTGATGGTGGGGTATAGCATCACGGATAGACCCACGAAAAAGACGAGGATCAGGATGATTGTGCTTTTGTTCTTTTTCATGGGCTACTCCCTAATGTTATAAGATTAAGGAAAGGATGCGGAGGCCGCAAGACCTCCGCATCTCCTGTTGCTATAGGATTTTTCCGGGGAGAAGAATTACTTGTTCTCCATGCGCTTCTTGGTGACCAGCAGGACCACTGCTGCCACCATCAGGCCGCCGCCGATGACGTAGAACAGGGTAGTGCCCATGCCGCCGGTGGAGGGCAGGGTAGCACCGGTGTTGTTGATGACCTGCACGCCGCCTTCGGTCCATGTTGCGCCTTCCGAACCAGAGTTGTTAATGGTAGCATCTGCAACAAAGCCCTCTTTGCCCAGTTCCACAGACTGACGTTCGGTCAGCTTGTTGTAGCCTGCAGGAGCCAGAGTCTCTTCCAGATAGTAGGTCTTTTTGTTCAGGCCAGAGATGGTAACAGCTTTAAAGCTATCGATCACGATCTCATCAACAGCACCGGACTCGCTCGTTTCTGCAACGCGGTAATTTCCGGTAGTAGCATCTTTGATCAGCTTGACAGGAGTAGTGCTAGTTTGAGAATCGTACAGCTTGAACTTTGCGCCGGTCAGCAGCTTCTTGGAGTTGTCGGTCTTGACCAGATCGAACTTATAGCTGTATGTCGTGGTCGTAGACTCAACAGTGGAGTTGTTGCCATACTTCAGCTGTGCAGTGTTGGTGTTGCCGGTGGTGCCGATCACGGCATCCTTGTTCACGGTAGCAGTGTAGGAGACCACGATGTCAGTATCGCCATCAATAGTATTCAGATAAGTGTCTTTAAAAGTGACCGTGAATTTGGTGCTTCCGTCAGTAGCAGCAGCATCGACCGCTACGGTGTAATGAGTATTTTCAGCCAAAGTCGTTGCACCTACCTTGACCGTCAGGGAGTCACGATTGAAGGTCAGGCCCTTGGTCATGGTATCGGTCAGCACATAACCGGTAGCGCCCTTCTTGGCGTGGATGGTAACAGTGTAGTTCACAACATCGCCAATAGCGGCATCGTTGGTGGATTTGCTGCCATCAATCTTCTTATCGATGGTGGGAGCTACGTTCTTTTCGTCGATCTTCAGGTCGCTGCCGTTGGTGTTCAGAATGCACAGAGAACCTGCGGTAGTGCTGACCACATAGTAGCCAGCAGTCAGGCCACTGATAACAGCCTCACCACCAGAAGCAGTTGCAGTCTTGCCGGTGATGGTGGTGGTCTTGGAAGCATAATCCAGAGCGAGTTTTGCAAAAGCCTGCAGGTCAGCAACAGACTCTTTGCTCTCGACCCATGTAGGCTGACCATGTGTATCTACAGAGACATAGTTCTTTACTTCGCTCTGATTAAAGAAATCAGCCCATCCGTCTGCGACTGTATAAACATAGGTCATGCTGCCGTCAGTTTCCATTTTGGAACTGATGACATTGAAAATTTTGTAGGCGGTGTAGGTTTCACCATTGATGGCCTTATCAATGGTAATGGTGCCGCTGCCAGTTGCTGCACCCTCTGCCGCAAATGCAGGCACCGCCATGGCGCACAGCAGGGCAACAGCCAGCAGAGCCGCCATGAGTTTTTTGAACGTCTTTTTCATCGCTTGTAAAAACTCCTCTCAAATTTTGCTTTTGATTCCTATATCGGGTCCACATACAGCGCAGGAATGATCTTGCCGCTGCGTAAGAAGGGTGCAGCCCTGCCCTCCACATCCGCACACTCTGCAGACCCAGCACACCAGAGCGGTAAGCGTTATAGCTGTGCCGTCTGCTGTTACAAAAGTAATACCGGCCCCGCCGGGACTAGGACATCAGCGAAAAACTGGACAAGGGCCAGACCCTCAGAAAGACCTTGCCCACGATCTGGCTTTTTTCCACCGAGCCGATCACACTGCTGCGGCTGTCGATGGAGGTGGCCCGATGGTCACCCAGCACAAAATAGCGGTTTTCCGGCACCTGATAGGGGAACTTGATGTCGCATTCCCCCAAGGCAAGCTCGTCCACGTATGGCTCGTCCAGCGTCTGACCGTTCACGGTGACAACGCCGTCCTCATCCAGCGTGATCACGTCGCCCGGCAGGCCGATGACGCGCTTGAGCAGAAGCTTGTTCTGCCAGTAAAAACCGCACAGGTCGCCGGTTTTCATGTCGCCGGTCTTGACCAGCAGGATGATGTCCTTGTCCTGCAGGGTGGGGTTCATGCTGTCGCCGGAGACCTGAAGCACCGGCAAAAACAGGGTGGCCAACAGTACCGCAACGGCTGCAACCACCAGCAGGGCATACACCGTGCTGCGCAGCACGCGGAGGTAGCGGCGGCGGTAAGCCAGCCGGTCACGCTCTGCCTTCACCTCGGCGGTGGAGGGGATGGGCGTGAACTTGATCTTTTGCTCTTTCATTTGTCGCATTTTTCGGCACGCTCCTCCGGCAGGAACTCCGTGCTGTGGTAGCCGTCCAGCAGCTCGCTGGCGCGGCGGTCAAAGGCGGCCCAGCGCTGCCGGATCTCCTGCTGGGTCCGCGCAAGCATGGCCTTGCAGTCGGCCTCGGTCTGGGCACGGCTGCGCGCCGCAGTCTCTGCCTGCTCGTCACACTCTTTCTGGGTGCGGGCCTTCAGGTTCGCGGCTTCGGTCTGGGCCTGCGCAAGGATCTGCTCCGCCTCAGCCTCAGCCTGTGCCCGCAGGGCATTGGCGGCGGCATCGGTGTTTTTGTTTGCGGCGCGCACCGATGCAACATACTCGTCCGCAGCGGCCTGTGCGGCTTCAAACACCTTGTTCAGTTCCAGCGCGGCCTGCGCAATGGAACCGGCGTTTTCAATATGGATCTGACGCTCCTGCAGCTGGGCAGACAGGGCAGCGTTCTCTGCCCGGAGCCTGTCCTCGGTCTGCTTGAGGGCCAGAATGATCTCGACTAATTCGGCGCGGCGCATCCGCCGCAGTTCACGGTCTGGCATAATGGTCTGTTTCTCCGCAAAAGATGGTCTGAGCGACCGGAAAAAAGTTATCAAACACAAATTTTCCGTTGTGAAAATGGCGGCTTTGAGATACCGTCTTTCCGCCGGACTGCGTATATTCAAAAGTCAAACGCACAATCTATAGGATAGCATACGATGTGCAACAATACTGACACGAATGTGTAACAATATTATCACAGAAACTGTAACAGAAGTGTAACAAAAAGGGCCGGTTGATGTGTCTTTTTGTAAAAAATCATAAAAAATTTTTCCAATAAATGGAGCGCTGCTGCGGAAGATTGAAAGAATGGATGAAAACAAAAAGAACTGTCCCCTAAATGAGAACAGTTCTTGAAAATTACAGAAAGCGCGGAGATGCTCAGAAGCCCTTCAGCAGGTCGCTCAGGGTCAGGAAGGACTGATAGATCACGTTGACGTTGTTGATGATGGAGCTTGCACCCGAGAAGATGCGGGCGATGGCGTTGAACACCTTGCCCACATTCAGGAAGTCGTTGTACAGGTCGCTGGCACCGCCGTCCAGATAGACCATTTCCTCTTCGTTGATGACGGCGTAATTAGCAGGCAGTTTCATAACAGACATGGGGATCTTCCTTTCGATTGATGGTTTGATGAAGTGTAAGGCGAAAACAGGTCGTTACATAAAGGCAGCCACGGCCAGCGTGGTGAGCAGGGCACCGGCAACGGTAAGGATGCTCAGGGTCATGCCGTCATCCTGTTCCGTCTGCTCGGGCTGAGCGGGCTTGGAGGTGCTGGTGCTGCTGGAAGCGGCGGTGCTCTTGACGGTCCAGTGGGCATACACGGTGGTATCCCCCGTGAACACTGTTGAAGTGGTGATCTTTGTGCCGCCCACCGTCTCGGTGTACCAGCCATCAAAGGTGTAGCCGTCCAGCGTGGGCTGGGCGGGCAGAGCGCTGAGCTTTCCGTTCAGGTTGGTGGTAACGGCAACAACAGAGCTGGTGCCGCCCATGGCATCCAGACCAATGGTGTAGATCTGTGCGTCCTTTTGCTCTGCGGCAAAGGCGGAGGGCAGTGCACAACACAGCAGCGCCGCACTGAGCAGGCCGAGAACCAGCATTTTCAGGATCTTTTTCATAGGACTCCTCACTTTCCTGACGAGTTGGGGGATGGTGCAGCCGACTACGGAAACACCAGAACAGACCTCGTGTCCCCCCGCCGCAGGGCAGCAGACGAAAATGCCGGGATGAGGAGGTTTATTCAAATTTATTTTACCACACGGAGTGCAACAAAAGTGCAACAAATCGGGCTGATTTTGCTGCAGGAATGAAAAAAACCGCTTTTTTACAAATCAAGCAGCACAAAAGGCTGCGGAGGATGGCCGCAAAAGCGGAAAAGTGGAGCCTTCCCCTTGTGGAAAAACAAAGAATATGGTATAATATCTTGCACGATGCGCCATCGCCAAGCGGTAAGGCAGGGGACTTTGACTCCCCCATCGTAGGTTCGACTCCTGCTGGCGCAACCAAAAGCCCCGTCATCCTGAAAAGGCTGGCGGGGCTTTTTGCGTCACCTTTTCCACAAAGTGCGGCCGAACGGTGCAAAACTCAGCGGCGGTGGATCTTTCTGGTGGGCTTGCGGCGGTTCCAGCCATTCAGGAACGTCCACAAAAAGTAAATTGCGGCGGAGATAATACTTAGCGTTATTACAACTTTGAGGTACAGACTGCCCAGAAACTCCCGGAACCGGGCCACCGTGAACAGCAGCGGGTTTAGACTGACATCCTGCCCGGCGATCAGGTCCACCACGCCGATGGTCTCACCGGCCAGCTTCAGTTCCACGGTGCCCACCACATCGCCCTGCTGGATGGGCGCACTGACCGCATCCGGCAGGTGAAAATATTTCTGGGTCACGCTGCCGTCACCGGTGGAGGGCAGCAGGGTCATCATGCTGTCGGCGGGGTACAGCTGCAGGGAGCTGGTGTCGGAGGAATACTTCACCGGGATCTCGGCCAGCGTAAGGTCGGTATCCAGCGCGGCCTGAATGGAAAAGCTGTCGAACACCCAGTCCATCAGCTTCACGGTCTCACACAGGGCGGGGCGGCGGTTGGCGTAGCCGAAATCGTCGCAGGTGTCGGGGCTCTGCATCACGCAGAAAATATAGGTTGCACCATCCTTGTTGGCCCATGAAACATAGCTCTGGCGGCCGCTGTCGTTTTTAAAGGCGGTCACATCGCACATGCCGCCCTGCATGGCGCTGCGGTAGTATTTGCCGCCGCTGGATTTGCTCAGCGCGGCGTTCTGGCTGACCAGAATAGAGGGGGACCGGTGCTTTTCCTTGGCGGGCATCGTAAAGGTGGGAGCACCGGAGATCTCTGCAAAGGCATCGAAGCTCATCAGGTAGCGCAGGATCAGGTACATATCCACGGCGCAGGTCACATTGCCGCTGTCGATGCCGCAGGCATCGGTCCATGTGCTGCCGGTGGTGCCGATGCGCTGGGACAGGGTGTTCATCTGGCTCACCCAGCCGGCCAGATCGCCGCCGGAAAGGGTGTAGGCCAGACCCATGGCGGCTTCGTTGGCGTTGCGGGTCAGCATGGCGTAGACGGCCTCCCGGTAGGTGAAGGTCTCGTTGGAACGCATGTCGGCGTTGTTGGTGTTGTATACATAATCCGAAATGGCGAACGGCATCTGGAAGGTGTCGTCCAGATGGTCGGCGTAGTTGGTCAGCAGCAGGGCGACGGTCATATACTTGGTCAGGCCGCCGGCCGGTACCTGCTTTGCGCTGTCCTTATCGTAGACGATGATGTTGGTGTCGGTGTTGACGATGTAGGCGCTCTGCGCCTGCACCTGATAGACCGGGGTGGGGTCGAACATGGCGCCGGCAGGCAGAAGCAGGCAGCTGAACAGGACAGCGAACGACAAAACCAGTGCAAAAATACGTTTCATGTGGACAATTCCTTTAAAAAGCGATAATATAAAACAACAGGCAGCACGGCACAAGCGCCGTGCGCCGGGTAAGAACGAGATCACAGCGGAAGGCTGTATTCTTTATAATAACAGGTTTGGCGGGGTGTGACAAGGCTTATTGTGCCGATTTCACATCCGGTCAGGGAGGACAAGAATGGTATATCTGACAGGGGACACCCACGGCGATATCGACCGCTTCAAACACGGCAAGCTGCGCTGGCTGGGCAAACGGGACACCGTGGTGGTGCTGGGCGATTTCGGTTTTGTGTGGGACGGCAGCAGGGAGGAACAGAAAAGGCTGGATTGGCTGCGCAAGCGCCCGTATACCCTGCTGTTTCTGGACGGCAGCCACGAAAACTATGATCTTTTGAAGCAGTATCCCACCGAGGAACGCTTTGGCGGCAAGGTGCAGGCACTGGGCGGCAATGTGTACCATGTGTGCCGCGGCAGCGTGCTGGAACTGGAAGGAAAAAAGTATCTGTGCTTTGGCGGTGCGGAAAGTCAGGACCAGGAGGACCGGGAACCCGGCGTGAACTGGTGGAAGGAAGAAATGCCATCGGATGAGGAATACGCCTTCTGTGAGGAGAACCTTGCAGCCTGCGATTACAAAGTGGATTATGTGCTGACCCACGATGCGCCAAGCAGATTTTTGGATTTTACCGCCCTTGCCAGCGGCGAGAACAACCAGCTGCACAGTTTTCTGGATAAAATTTTGTTGAAGCTGACCTACGACAAGTGGTTTTTTGGCTGCTATCATAAGGATACCCAGCTTTCCACCAAAAGCCGCTGCATGTTCTGCGATGTGATAAGCATGGGCGAACGGCACGCAAAGCGTTCCGTTCGATAACAGGGGCCGCTGCACCAGCCGTGCAGCGGCTTTTGCATTTGCTGCTGCTTGTGCGCAAAAAACTCCGGATCAGTTCATAGCTCCGGCTTTCTCGAACATCTGCTGCACCTGCTGTTCCAGCAGCGCATGCTCCGGCGCTTCCAGCAGAGGGTCTTCTGCCAGCATGGCAACGGCTTCTGCCTGCGCAGCGTGCAGGGTGCGGGTATCGTTCATCAGGTCGGCGATCTGCAGGGTGGGCAGGCCGTGCTGGCGGCTGCCGAAAAAGTCGCCGGGGCCGCGGGTCTCCAGATCGTACTGCGCCACCGCAAAGCCGTCCGTGGTGCTGCACAAAAATTTCAGCCGCTTTTGTACATTTTCGCTTTGGTTGTCGCTGACAAGGAAGCACCAGCTTTCCGCAGCGCCGCGTCCCACGCGGCCGCGCAGCTGGTGCAGAGCGCTCAGGCCGTAGCGCTCTGCGTTTTCGATCACCATTACGCTGGCATTGGGCACATCCACGCCTACCTCAATGACGGTGGTGGACACCAGTGCGTCCAGACGTCCGGCCTTGAAGTCCTCCATGACGGCGGCCTTCTCCCTGGGCTTCAGCTTGCCGTGCATCAGGCCTACCCGGCGGTCCGGCAGCAGGGCCTTGGCAATGTCCTCGTAGTAGCTCTTGACGGCGTTCAGCCCGCCGTCCGGCACATCCTCAATGGCCGGGCACACCAGATACACCTGCCGCCCTCTGCCGATCTCCTGATCGAGAAAATGATAGAGGTCACGCCGCTTTTTGCCGGTGATGCATCGGGTCTTGACCGGTGTGCGGCCCGGCGGCAGCTCGTCCAGAATGGAGATGTCCAGGTCGCCGTAGATGAGCAGGCCCAGCGTGCGGGGGATGGGAGTGGCGCTCATCACCAGCAGATGCGGGTTCGCGGCTTTTTCGGCCAGCATCCCGCGCTGCCGCACCCCAAAGCGGTGCTGCTCGTCGATCACGGCAAGACCCAGCCGGGCAAATTCAACGCCCTCGCTGAGGATGGCGTGGGTGCCCACCACAAGGTCGGCTTCGTCGTTCCGGATGGCGGCAAGCGTGGTGCGGCGTGCGGCGGCCTTCATGCCGCCGGTCAGCAGAGCCACCCGCATCCCGAAGGGGGCAAGCATCCGGTTCAGGCCCTCGGCGTGCTGGGCGGCTAAAATTTCGGTGGGGGCCAGCAGCGCGGCCTGATACCCCGCCCGGATGCACGCCCAGATGGCGGCAGCCGCCACCAGCGTTTTGCCGCTGCCCACATCGCCCTGCAAAAGGCGGTTCATGGAGGTCTGACCCGCCATATCGGCCAGAATCTCGCTCACGGCCCGGCGCTGGGCGCCGGTGGGGGAGAAGGGCAGACTGGCCCAGAACGGGGACGGGTCGGCAAGCTGCATGGGGGCACCGGTGGCAGCGGCACCCCGGTTTTTCATCCGGCCAATGCCCAGCTGCAGCACCAGCAGCTCTTCGTAAATGAGCCGCCGCCGGGCGGCATAGGCCTGCTCTTCCGTGGCAGGGCAGTGGATGGCCCGCACGGCATCTGCCTTGGAGAGCAGACGGTATTTTGCCAGCATTTCCGGCGGCAGCGGGTCGGGCAGCAGCTCTGCGTGGGGCAGAAGCTGACGCACACATTTGGCAATGGCATTGCTGGTCAGGCCCTCAGTCTGGGGGTAGACGGCTTCAAAGGGGGAAGCCTTGATCTGCTCGGCTGTGCGCACCTGCGGGTTGACCATCTGGCGGCGCAGCATCCCGCCGGTAACGATGCCCTGAAAATAGTATTCCTGACCCAGCTGCAGCTTCTGGGCGGCATAGGGATTATTGAACCATGTGATCTCCAGACTGGACACATCGTCCCCGGCGGTGATGCGCTCCATCCGCCGCCCGCCCGGCAGGATGCGCCCGCCGGGCTTTGCGAACACTTCGGCCTTTACCACGCATTCCACATCGGCGGGGGCCTCTGCGATAGAGTAGGGCTTCGTGAAGTCGATATATCTGCGGGGGTAGTGGCACAGCAGGTCGGCCAGCGTCACGATGCCCAGCTTCTCGAACCGCTCGGCGGTCTTGGGGCCGACGCCCTTCAGGTAGCGCACCGGCGTATCCGGGGTGAGGGTGGTATGGTTTTCGGTGGGCATGGCGTCAGCTCCTTTCTATAGCAGTATAGCCATTGTAGCACGGACAGGGAACAGATGCAAACACTTTGCCTTTGCGCGGCGGCTGTGGTACACTGAATAGAAAAAAGAAAAGGGGAGATACCATGGAGATCCGCAACGCGACTATGGATGACCTGCCTGCCATTGCCGCCGTGGAGGCGGCCTGTTTTCCAGCAGCGGAGGCTGCCACGGCAGAGGAATTTGCCGGGCGGCTGGCACACTATGCCGGTCATTTCTGGCTGCTGCTTGAGCAGGGGGAGCTGGTGGCCTTTGTGGACGGCTTTTGCACCGACATGCCCGACCTGACCGATGAGATGTACGCAGATGCCGCCCTGCATGATGAAAATGGCGCATGGCAGATGATCTTTGGGGTGAACACCCTCCCGCGCTGCCGCTGCCGGGGCTATGCCGGGCTGCTGCTGCAAAGAGCCATTGCAGACGCCCGCGCACAGGGGTGCAAGGGGCTGGTGCTGACCTGCAAGGAAAAGCTTTTGCACTACTATGCAAAGTTCGGCTTTGTGAACGAGGGCGTTTCCGGCTCTATCCACGGCGGGGTGGTGTGGTATCAGATGCGGCTGCGGTTCTGAGGTAGCGTTACTTTTATTATAGCAATGCCGGAGCGTCTGCGGACGCTCCGGCATTGCATTTTCACGGGAGAGATGCCCCGTTGCGGGTTGAACCCTCTCCGTCACGGCTTACGCCGTGCCACCTCCCCCGGCAGGGGACAGCGCAAAACAAAAAATCCCGGAAGCCGAAGCTTCCGGGAATCTTTTGGAGGTGACGACCAGATTTGAACTGGTGGATGAGGGTTTTGCAGACCCTTGCCTTACCACTTGGCCACGTCACCATATAGGGAGTGATGAATACCACTCCATTGGAGCGGCCGACGAGGCTCGAACTCGCTACCTCCACCTTGGCAAGGTGGCGCTCTACCAGATGAGCTACGGCCGCATATTCGGTGCATTTTACCTTGCACCCATCATTTCTGATGCCCTGAAAACAAGTTTCAAAGTAGGTGAAAGCTTGCGCTTTCTTGGTGGCGACCCGGATCGGGCTCGAACCGACGACCCCCAGCGTGACAGGCTGGTGCTCTAACCAACTGAGCTACCGGGCCATATTGGAGCAACTTTTGCTGCTCCGTTATGGAGCGGCCGACGAGGCTCGAACTCGCTACCTCCACCTTGGCAAGGTGGCGCTCTACCAGATGAGCTACGGCCGCATATTCGGAAACCCTACTGGGTTTCCTTGACTGGTGCCTCCGATCGGAATCGAACCAATGACACGGGGATTTTCAGTCCCCTGCTCTACCGACTGAGCTACAGAGGCGCACCGGACGATGATTATTATACCTGAAATTTCGATTTTGTAAAGGGGTAAATTCAAATTTTTTCAAGAAAATTAAAACTTTCTTGATTTTGGTCGCTTTATCGCACAAAATAAGAACGACTTTTTTGAACAGAAAGGAGAGCAAAAGGATGCGCAAAGAACATTTGACAAGATTAACAACCTATGGTTTAATAATAGAAAAAGAACACAGGCGCTTTTGCTCTTTACTCTTGCGTATACTTATATATAAGCAAAAAGAGCAAAGGCGTTTTGATTTGAAGCAAGACGGCTCCGTTTTTTAAAAAAAGGGTGGGGCCGGGAGGAGCAGCATGGCAAAAAAACAGGAATATGGCAACGAGAGCATCACTTCTCTGAAAGGTGCCGACCGTGTGCGCAAGCGCCCGGCCGTCATCTTTGGTTCGGACGGCGTGGAGGGCTGTGCCCACTCCATCTTTGAGATCGTCTCCAACTCCATCGATGAAGCCCGGGACGGCCACGGCGACACCATCAACGTCACCCGCTGCAGGGATGGCAGCGTCATCGTGGAGGACTTTGGCCGCGGCATGCCTGTGGACTGGAACAACGGCGAGGGCCGCTACAACTGGGAGCTGCTGTTCTGTGAGATGTATGCAGGCGGCAAGTACGGCGAAGGCGAGGATAACTATGAGTTCAGCCTTGGCCTGAACGGTCTGGGTCTGTGTGCTACCCAGTATGCTTCTGCGTGGATGACGGCGGATATCTACCGTGACGGCTGCCACTATCACCTTGATTTTAAAAAGGGCGAGAACGTGGGCGGCCTGCACAAAGAAGAATACAAGGGCCGCCGCACCGGCAGCATCATCCACTGGAAGCCGGACGATGAGGTGTTCACCGACATCGATGTGCCCGGCAGTTACTATAAGGATGTGCTGCGCCGTCAGGCCGTGGTCAATGCAGGACTTACCCTCAACTTTACCGATGAAAAGGAAAAAGACCCTGCCACCGGCAAGCCCTGGAAGGAGAGCTGGTGCTACCAGAACGGTATTGCGGACTATGTAGCCGAAACCGCCGGGGAGGACACCCTGACCCCGGTGTTCAGCTGCGAGAGCGAGGCTGTGGGCCGGGACCGCGAGGACCAGCCGGACTATAAGGTGCGCATGAGCGCCGCCTTCTGCTTTTCCAATAAGGTGCAGCTGCTGGAATACTACCACAACTCCTCCTGGCTGGAGCACGGCGGCAGCCCGGAGCACGCGGTGCGCACCGCCTTTGTTTACCAGATCAACAAGTACCTGAAGGAAAAGAATCTGTACAAAAAGGGCGAGAGCGCCATCAGTTTTCAGGACGTGCAGGACTGTCTGGTGTATGTGTCCTCCAGCTTTTCCACCCGCACCAGCTACGAGAACCAGACCAAAAAGGCCATCACCAACAAATTCGTCTCGCAGGCCATGACCGACTTCCTCAAGCATTATCTGGAAGTGTATTTTCTGGAAAAACCGGAGGAGGCCCAGAAGATCTGCCAGCAGGTGCTGGTGAACAAACAAAGCCGCGAACATGCTGAAAAAACGCGCCAGAGCATCAAAAAAACGCTGTCCACCCAGATCGACCTTGCCAACCGGGTGCAGAAGTTCGTGGACTGCCGCACCAAGGATGCCTCCCGCCGGGAGCTGTACATCGTGGAGGGCGATTCCGCTATGGGTGCGGTCAAGTCCAGCCGGGACAGCGAGTATCAGGCCATCATGCCCATCCGCGGCAAGATCCTGAACTGCCTGAAGGCGGACTATGCCCGCATCTTCAAGTCGGACGTCATCGTGGACCTCATCAAGGTGATGGGCTGCGGCGTGGAGCTGGGCGGCAAGCACAACAAGGAGCTGGCGACCTTTAACCTCGACAACCTGCGGTTCAATAAGATCGTCATTTGTACCGATGCCGACGTGGACGGCTACCAGATCCGCACGCTGGTGCTGACCATGCTCTACCGCCTGACGCCGACCCTGATCGAGAAGGGCTATGTGTATATTGCCGAGTCGCCTTTGTACGAGATCACCACGAAGGAACGCACCTATTTTGCCTATACCGAACCGGAAAAGGCCGCTTTTCTGGAAGAGATCGGAGAGAAAAAATATACCATCCAGCGCTCCAAAGGTCTGGGCGAGAACGACCCCGAGATGATGTGGCTGACCACCATGAACCCGGAAAGCCGCCGCCTTATTAAAGTGATGCCTACCGATGTGGTGCAGACCGCGCAGGTGTTCGACATCCTGCTGGGTGATAACCTTGCAGGCCGCAAGGAACACATTGCGCAGCACGGTGCAGAGTATCTGGACGATCTGGATGTGAGCTGATGATTTTAAATTGCCTCCGCTTGCGCTCTGGCAATGACAGAGGTAACGTTATTTTAATTTGGTGATTTGTCGCAGCCTGCGGGCTGCTCCAAATCACGTTTTCACGAAGAAGGCCCCAACGGGTCACGGCATTTTAAGGGAAAAATGCAGAAAACCGGAACGGCTCCATCGGTGAAAGAGCAGCTCAGGATGGCCCGCAGGCCATCCTGAGCTGCAAAAATAAAAAATATTTTCCGCTGAATATGGGCAGAGCGAGAGCGGTGCCCATTTAAAATCGTCAAGAGGTTAGAAGATGCCTAGAAAATCGACCAAGAAAAGCTTAAAGCCGGTGCGCCCGCAGCTGGGCGACGGCGTTGAAATTCTGAACGCAGGCAGCGTGCTGGAGGACCCCATCACCCGCACGCTGGAAACCAACTATATGCCCTACGCCATGAGCGTCATCGTCAGCCGCGCACTGCCGGAGATCGACGGCTTCAAACCGGCGCACCGCAAGTTGCTGTACACCATGTACGAGATGGGCCTGCTCAAGGGCGCACGCACCAAGTCTGCCAACATCGTGGGCAGCACCATGCACCTGAACCCCCACGGCGATGCCGCCATCTACGACACCATGGTGCGCATGGGCCGCGGCAACGAGAGCCTGCTGGTGCCCTTTGTGGACAGCAAGGGCAACTTCGGCAAGGCCTACAGCCGCGATATGTCCTGCGCTGCTGCCCGTTACACCGAGGCAAAGCTGGAAGGCGTGTGCGAGGAGCTGTTCCGGGATATCGACAAGGAGACCGTGGACTTTGTGCCCAACTACGACAGCACCACCACCGAGCCCACCCTGCTGCCGGTCACCTTCCCCACCATTCTGGCCAACAACACGCTGGGCATCGCGGTGGGCATGGCCTGCAACATCTGCTCCTTCAATCTGGCAGAGCTGTGCGCCACCACCGTGGCCCTGATGAAGGATGAAAAGCACGACATCTCCACCACCATGCCTGCCCCGGACTTTGTGGGCGGCGGCCAGATCCTGTACGATGAAGCGCAGATGCGTGAAATTTACGAGAACGGCCGCGGCAGCGTAAAGGTGCGTGCCCGCTACAACGTGGTGCCCGGCGAAAACATGATCGAGGTGACCCAGATCCCGCCCACCACCACGGTGGAGGCCATTATGGACAAGATCGCAGAGCTGGTCAAGACTGGCAAGGTCAAGGAGATCAGCGACATGCGTGACGAGACCGACCTGAACGGCCTGAAGCTGACGCTGGACCTCAAGCGCGGCGTGGACGCCGACAAGCTGATGGCGAAGCTGTTCAAGGCCACCCCGCTGGAGGACAGCTTCAGCGCAAACTTCAACATTCTGGTGTCCGGTCAGCCCCGGGTCATGGGCGTGCGGGAAATTTTGAAGGAGTGGACGGCCTTCCGCGTGGAATGCGTGCGCCGCCGCACCTATTATGACCTGCACGGCAAGGAAAAGCGCCTGCACCTGCTGCAGGGTCTTGCTGCCATCCTGCTGGATATCGACAAGGCAATCAAAATTATCCGCACCACCGAGGAAGAGACCGAGGTGGTGCCCAACCTGATGATCGGCTTTGGCATCGATGAAGTGCAGGCCGACTATGTGGCGGAGATCAAGCTGCGCCATCTGAACCGGGAATACATCCTCAAGCGCACCGGCGAGATCGAACAGCTGGAAAAGGACATCGCCGACCTGAACGATGTGCTGGCAAAGCCCGCCCGCATACGCCGCATCATCATCAATGAACTGAACGATGTAGCGAAAAAATACGGCCAGCCCCGCCGCAGCGAGATCCTGTACGACCTGCCGGAGGAGGACGGCTCTGCCGAGGAAGAGGCTGTGCCGGATTATCCCGTGACCGTGTTCTTTACCCGGGAGGGCTACTTTAAAAAGATCCCGCCCCAGAGCCTGCGCACCGCCGGTGCCCACAAGCTGAAGGAAGGCGATGAGATCATCCAGCAGGTAGAGACCCGCAACAATGTGGAGGCGCTGTTCTTTACCGACAAGCAGCAGGTGTACAAGGTGCGTCTGGCTGAGCTGGAGGACGGCAAGGTGGCCCAGATGGGCATTTTCATCCCGGGCCGTCTGGGCATGGATGAGGGCGAAAATGTGCTGAGCATGGTCATCACCGGCGATTACAGCGGCTTTATGCTGTTCTTCTTTGCCAGCGGCAAGTGCGCGAAGATTCCCCTCAGCTCCTACGCCACCAAACAGAACCGCCGCAAGCTGCTCAAGGCCTACTGCGACAAGGAACCGCTGGCAACGCTGCTGTTCCTGCCGGAGGAGACCGAGCTTGCCATCCGCACCAGTGCCAGCCGGATGCTGTTGGTGGGCACGGCGCAGATCGCCGCAAAGGCCACCCGCGACAGTCAGGGCGTGGCGGTGGTCACCCTGAAAAAGAACCAGACCATCGCTTCGGTGGTGCCGGCGGACACGCTGGAACTGGCGAACCCCCACCGCTACCGGGTGCGCAGCCTGCCCGCCACCGGCGCGCTGATTCGCGCCGAGGACGAGGGCGAGCAGATGAGCCTGCTGTAAAACGTTTTTTATTGAGAAATGGCTCCGCTGCGCTCTGCCATTCTTAGCGGAAGTTGATTTTAAGGATTGCAAATTGGAAAAATCTGCGGATTTTTCCAATTTGCCTTTTCACAAGAAAGGCCGCAACGACAAACGGCATCTTGCTGCTGTCGGCTTGCAGCCGTCGCGCAGCGGAAAAATGCATTTTCCGGCAGCGACCCCACCCGTGAAAATGTGTTTGGAACGGCCCGCAGGCCGCGACAAACACGAAAATAAAAATGGAATTTCCGCTGTTATTGCAACGGCGACGACTGCGGCCTGCGGCCAAAGACTTCCCCCGGCCGGGGGAAGATGTCGCATAGCGACAAAAGAGGGAATGCAGGGAGGAGCTGTTGGGGCCGTGGCCAGCAGGATGCAAGGCCCGCTCAAGGGCCGTAGCAGACGCTGGGTGCCACAACTCGTCCAGAGCGAAGCGGAGACAATTTTAAATCGTTTCGATATAAAAGAGGAAACTGCAATGCAAAACATCGACCTGATCTGTGTGGGCAAGCTGAATGCCAAATATTTCGCCGAGGGCGTAGCGGAGTACCAGAAGCGCCTTGCCGCCTTCGCGTCCTTCCGCATCATCGAACTGCCGGAAGAGAAGATCGAGGAGAAAAACGCTTCCGATGCCGTGGTAAAAAAGGCACTGGACAAGGAGGGCAAGGCCATCCTGTCCAACGTGCGCAAGGGTGCTGCCATCGTGGCCATGTGCATTGAAGGCAGGCAGATCTCCTCCGACGAGCTGGCGCAGTTCCTTGCGGACCGCGCAAACAGCGGGGCAGGAGACGTGGCCTTTGTAATCGGCTCGTCCCACGGCCTGTCTGATGAGGTGAAAAAGGCCGCTGCACTCAAGTTCAGCATGGGACGCATCACCATGCCCCACCAGCTGGCCCGCCTTGTGCTCACGGAACAGATCTACCGTGCCTGCACCATCAATGCAGGAATGAAATACCATAAATAAGCGCAAAAACCGGTCTGTTCCCCAAAGCAGGCCGGTTTTCGGCTTTACAAGCGGCGCAAAACATGGTACAGTAAAGATACTGTGCTTTCCCTTTGAAAAGCACGCCCGGCAGTGGGGAAAGCTGCCGGAACGATACAACAACGACACGGCAAACCAGCCGCGGACGGAAAGGATGTACTACAATGGAACAGAGCGAAAAGACCCTTGATATGATCGTCAATCTCTGCAAGAACCGTGGTTATGTGTTCCCCGGTTCCGAGATCTACGGCGGTCTGGCCAACAGCTGGGACTACGGCCCGCTGGGCGTCGAGTTCAAGAACAATGTCAAAAAGGCATGGCTGAAGAAATTCGTGCAGGAGAGCCCCTATAATGTGGGTCTGGATGCGGCCATCATCATGAACCCCCAGACCTGGGTGACCACCGGCCATGTGTCCAGTTTCTCGGACCCCCTGCTGGACTGCCGCGCCTGCAAGGCACGCCACCGCGCCGACAAGCTGATCGGTGAGGAGCACCCCGAGGTGAATGTGGATGCCATGAGCTTTGACGAGATGGATGCCTTCATCGCAGAGCATGAGGACATCGTCTGCCCCGTCTGCGGCAAGCATGACTTCACCCCCATCCGCAAGTTCAACCTGATGTTCAAGACCGCCATCGGTGTTACCGAGGACAGCTCTTCCACCTGCTATCTGCGTCCCGAGACCGCACAGGGCATCTTTGTCAACTTTGCCAACATCCAGCGCACCACCCGCCGCAAGCTGCCCTTCGGCGTGTGTCAGGTGGGCAAGGCCTTCCGCAATGAGATCACCCCGGGCAACTTCACCTTCCGCACCCGCGAGTTTGAGCAGATGGAGTGCGAGTTCTTCTGCAAGCCCGGCACCGATCTGGAATGGTTCGCTTACTGGAAGGACTACTGCGAGAACTGGCTGCTGAGCCTTGGCATCAAGAAGGAGCATCTGCGCCTGCGTGACCACGAGCCTGCAGAGCTGGCTTTCTACAGCCGCGCTACCACCGATATCGAGTACGCCTTCCCGTTCACCGACTGGGGTGAGCTGTGGGGCATTGCAGACCGTACCAACTACGACCTGACCCGCCATCAGGAGGCCTCCGGCAAGAGCCTGGAGTACTTCGACAGCGAGACCAACGAGCACTACATCCCCTACGTCATCGAGCCCTCTCTGGGCTGCGACCGTGTGGCGCTGGCCTTCCTGTGCGAGGCCTACGACGAGGAGCACCTGACCGACAGCAAGGGCAAGGAGGATATCCGCACCGTGCTGCACCTGCATCCGGCTCTGGCTCCCTACAAGTGTGCCGTGCTGCCCCTGAGCAAGAAGCTGGGCGAGAAGGCCATGGAGATCCGCAACGAGCTGAGCAAGTACTTCATGGTGGATTACGACGATACCGGTTCCATCGGCAAGCGTTACCGCCGCGAGGACGAGATCGGCACCCCGTACTGCATCACCGTGGACTTTGACACCGTGGGCGACGAGGCCAAGGGCATTGCTGCCGACAACTGCGTCACCGTCCGCGACCGCGACACCATGGAGCAGGTGCGTATGCCTATCTCCGAGCTGAAAGCTTATATCGAGAGTAAGATCGAGTTCTGAGAAAATTTCGCTTTCAGGCGATAAAAAACAGCCCCGCCGTTGCAATTTCGGCGGGGCTGTGCTATAATACAAATAAAGAAAGTGCTGTCTGGCAAACGGTCAGTACCTTTCCGGCGCGATAATCAAAAGATGACCGCTCAGGTTTGGACGCTGAGGGCGGTCATTTTTTGTTATTGAAGATCTTCCACGCGATATCGAAAATGCCAAAGCTCACGGTTGCAAGCAATGTGAGCAGAGCCAGAGTTTCTAAAAGCGTCATGAAGCATCACCCCCTTCGCTGCAAAGCGTCGGGGTACGACAAAAATGTTCGCCTTCCCGACGCAGGGCCGAAAAGGCATAGACCGCCTGCCGTATGTAGACAGCACTCTCAAAAGACAGTATAACAGACGTTTCCTGCTTTTTCAACAGCAGGAGGTGTCTGTTTTCTTTTTACTGGACAGAACGGCTTGTACCGGGTATACTGAAAAACAGAAAAACATGATTTCTACACCGCAGGAGGTTCTACCATGGAAAACTTTGACGAACTGCTGAAAAAATATGCCGATTTCATCGTCCGGGTGGGGGTGAACCCGCAGCCCGGTCAGACCCTCATCATCAACTGCCCGCTGGAGGGCGCGCCGCTGGCGCGGCTGTGCGTGCGCAGCGCCTACGAAGCCGGTGCCCGGGATGTACAGGTGAACTGGAGCGATGACGCTGTGGCCCGCGCCCGCATGGAGTTGGGCAGTGAGGAAGCGCTGACCGACCACAAGCCATGGCAGCTGCGCCGCTATCTCGACTATGCCGAAAGCGAGGGCGGCGTGTGTGTGCTGCACCTCATTGCGGACGACCCGGAGCTGTATGCCGGATTGGATGGCAACAAGATCAGCCGGGTAAATGCCGCCCGCCGCGCCTTTATGGAAGAGTGGCAGGAATACACCATGAACGACCGGGTGCAGTGGTCCATTGCGGCTCTGCCCAGCGTGCCGTGGGCAAAGAAGATCTTCCCGGAGCTGGACGCAGACGCCGCCATGGAAGCTTTGTGGAAGCTGATCTTTGACGTCTGCCGAGTCACTGGCGGCGACCCGGTGGGCGAGTGGCAGGCCCATATGGAGCGGCTCTCTGCTCTGCGCGACAAAATGAATGCGCTGGATCTGGAAAGCGTGCATTTTGAAAGCAGCAACGGCACCGACCTGACCGTGGGTCTTGCGGATCAGGCTGTGTGGGAAAGCGCCGCCAGCAAAAGCGAAAAGGGTGTGGTGTTCCTGCCCAACATCCCGACGGAAGAGGTGTTCACTGCGCCCCATAAAGATAAGGTGGAGGGTGTCGTCTATGGCACCAAGCCTTATGTGTTCAACGGCCAGCTTATCAAGAACTTCCGCGTCACCTTTGAGAAGGGCCGGGTGGTGGACTACCACGCCGAGCAGGGACAGCTGCTGCTGGGCCGTCTGCTGGACGGGGATGAGGGCTCCCGCAGCATCGGCGAGGTGGCACTGGTGCCTGCAAGCAGCCCCATCAACCGCAGCGGAAAGCTGTTCTACAGCACTCTGTTTGACGAGAACGCCGCCTGTCATATCGCCTTTGGCGCCAGCTATCCCGGCACCACGAAGGGCGGCACGGCGCTTTCCAAAGAGGAGCTGTTGGCCCGCGGCATGAACCAGTCGCATCTGCATGAGGATGTGATGATTGGTGCCGAGGACAGCCATATCACCGGCAAATGCCGCGATGGCCGCACTGTGGAGCTGTTCCGGGACGGCGTCTGGGTGCTGTAAAAGACTCTGCGGCGAAAAAAATCTGCGAAAATGCTTGCATAATCGCGGGATGTATGGTATATTCTAGTAGTACGATATAGTTTAACCTGAAACGTGGGCCGCAAGGTCCGCGTTTCTTGTTTGTATGGAGGTTTTTTATGGCGAAGCAGTCTGGCGGCAACACCGCCCAGAGAGTCGAAGCGCTTGTCCGCCCCACCGTGGAGGGCATGGGCCTGCGCCTGTGGGACGTGGTTTTTGAAAAGGAAGGTCCGGACTGGTATCTCCGCGTGCTCATCGATAAGGACGGCACCATGGACACGGACACCTGCGCGGATGTCTCCCATGCGCTGGACCCCATTCTGGATGAGGCAGACCCCATCGACCAGAGCTATTATCTGGAGGTTGGCAGCCCCGGCCTTGGCCGTAAGCTCACCCGCCCGGAGCACTACGAGGCCCTCAAGGGCCAGAAAGTCCGGGTAAAGCTCATTCGCCCGAACGCCGACGGCGTGCGCGAGTTTGCCGGCATCCTGACAGGCCGCGAGGGCAGCACCGTCACGGTGGACACTGATGCAGGCGCTGTCACCTTTGAGGTGAACGCCTCAGCCAGCGTGAACCTGTGCGACGACGAAGACCTGTTTGATTAACATAGATAAGAGAGTAAATTACAGGAGGAACCCGAAAAATGGCAGCAGCGAACAATGAATTTTTTGAAGCTCTCTCCATGCTGGAGCATGAGCGCGGCATCACCGCAGAGTACCTGATCGAGAAGATCAAGGCGGCGATCATCATTGCCGTCAAGAAGAACTATGAGGTGGAGGAAGACCATGTGAAGGTGGATATCGACCCCGCCGCAGGCCGCTTTGATGTGGCCCTGATCCAGGACGTTGTGGCTGATGAGGACTGGTACGACGAGCATTCTGAGATCGGCATCACCGAGGCACAGAAGATCCGCAAGACCTACGAGGTGGGCGACCGCATCATCACCCCGCTCAAGACCAAGGACTTTGGCCGCATTGCTGCACAGACTGCAAAGCACGTCATCCGTCAGGGCATCCGCGAGGCCGAGCGCAGCCAGCAGCTCAGCGAGATCCAGTCCCGCGCACACGACATCGTGCAGGCCACTGTCACCCGCGTTGACCCCGAGAAGGGCATCGTTGCTCTGGATCTGGGCAAGGGCGGCGAGGCCGTCCTGCCCCGCAACGAGCAGGTGCCCGGCGAGGTCTATACCGAGGGCGAGACCCTGCAGGTCTATGTTGTGGACGTGGTCAGCACCGAGCGCGGCCCCCGCGTCATGATCAGCCGCACCCACCCCGGCCTTGTCAAGCGCCTGTTCGAGCTGGAAGTGCCCGAGATCTTTGACGGCACTGTGGAGGTCAAGGCCATCAGCCGCGAGGCCGGTGCCCGCACCAAGATGGCTGTGTGGAGCAAGGATCCCAATGTCAACCCTGTTTCTGCCTGCATCGGTGAGCATGGTGCCCGCGTGGCTGCCGTGGTCGAGAAGCTGGGCGGCGAGAAGATCGATATCGTGAAGTGGAGCGAGGATATCTCCGAGTTCATCTCCGCAGCCCTGAGCCCTGCCAAGGTGGTCAAGGTGGAGCTGCTGCCCGGCGAGACCCGTTCCTGCCGCGTCACCGTGCCCGACCAGCAGCTGAGCCTTGCCATCGGCAACAAGGGCCAGAACGCCCGCCTGTGCGCACGTCTGACCGGCTACAACATCGATATCCGCCCCGAGAGCGGCTACTACGGTGAGGAAGAGCCCAAGAAGGAAGCCGAGACCGACGCCGAGTAATTCCGGCGCAGATGGCCAAAGGAGGGAAACCGGATGGCACAGAAAAAGATCCCTTCCCGCCAGTGCATCGGCTGCATGACCAGCCGCCCCAAAAAGGAGCTGGTGCGTGTGGTGCGTGCACCCAGCGGAGAGATCAGCATTGATCTGGTCGGCAAAAAGCCGGGCCGCGGAGCCTATCTCTGCCCGAACCCCGACTGCCTGACCAAGGCAAAAAAGAAAAAGGCGCTGGAGCGCTGCTTTGAGCAGCCGGTTCCCGCCGAAGTATACGAGGCATTGGCCGCACAGCTGGCCGAAGCCGCAAAGGAGGCAGCAGACAATGGCAAAGAAGAATAACACCCCCGCAAAACCCAAGCTGCCCCCGGAGGAAGCGCTGTTTCAGGCACTGAGTCTGTGCCGCAAGGCAGGCGCACTGACCATGGGCTTTGACGCCGTGGAAGATGCCTGCGTCAAGAGCAAGGCATGGCTGGTGATGGTGGCATCCGATGCCAGCGCCAAGACCGTGCAGCGCCTCAACTATTCTGTGGGCGATCTGGTGGATGTGATCACCATGCCGCTTACGCAGGATAAGCTGGCCGATATCAGCCGCAAGCCTGTGGCTGTTTATGCGGTGACCGACCGCAACCTCGCAAAGCTCTGCTTTGACCGCCTGTCGGACTGCGGAGCAATCAAAAATGAGGAGGATATGAGCGAATGATCGTAAAATATAAAGTGAGTGACTTTGCAAAGGACCTGAACGTTTCTGCCAAGAAGGTCCTGGATGAGCTGAACGCCATGGGCAGCACCGGCAAGAAGAACAGCTCCAATCTGGAAGAGAACGAGCTGAACTACCTGCTGGAGAAGTTCAGCAAGGCCGGCAGCGTGAAGGATCTGGACGAGTTCCTGAACAGCGCCAAGGCTCCCAAGGAAGAGCCCAAGGCTGCTGAAAAGAAGGCAGACAAGAAGGCAGACAAGAAGCCCGAGGCCCCCAAAGCCGAAAAGAAATCGGAGCAGCCCGCTGCCAAGAAGGCTGAGCCTGCCCAGCAGAACAAAAACAACAATAACAATAAGCACAACGATAAAAAGCCCGAGCAGCACAAGAAGCGCGAGGAGAAGACCGTTTCCCTGAGCGAGCTGGCCCGCGAGACCGGTGCCAAGGCTGCAAATGCTCCGGCACAGGCTGTTTCTGTGCGCCGTGAGGACAATCAGGTGACCGTGGATACCCGTACCGTGGACATGAACGTGGATCGTTTCGATGCCCGCTACGATGATCTGGCTTCCACCAAGAACACCGAGAACCGCCGCAAGCCCACGCCGCAGGGCAACAAGCAGAAGTTCACTCAGCGCGGCCAGCGCCAGCGCCAGCAGTTCCAGAAGGGCAAGCGCGAGACCGAGTTCGAGCGTCTGCAGCGCATCCAGCTGGAAAAGGCCCGCAGCGCACAGCTGAAGGTGATGATCCCCGACGAGATCACCGTGGGCGAGCTGGCTGCCCGCCTGAAGCAGCAGGCCGGCAAGGTCATTGCCAAGTTCATGCAGATGGGCGAGATGCACGCCATCAACGACGTGATCGATTTCGATACCGCTTCCCTGCTGGCAGAGGAGTTCCACGCAAAGGTCGAGCACGAGGTGCATGTGACCATCGAAGAGCGCCTGTTCACGCAGGAAGAGGATTCGCAGGAGGATCTGGTGGAGCGTCCCCCGGTGGTCTGCGTCATGGGCCACGTTGACCACGGCAAGACCAGTATTCTGGACGCCATCCGCAAGACCAACGTCACCGCAGGCGAGGCCGGCGGCATCACGCAGGCCATCGGTGCATATCAGGTCAAGGTCAACGACAGCCTCATCACCTTCTTGGATACCCCGGGCCATGAGGCATTCACCTCCATGCGTGCCCGCGGTGCCAACATGACCGATATTGCAGTTCTGGTGGTTGCTGCCGACGACGGCATCATGCCCCAGACCATCGAGTCCATCAACCACGCCAAGGCTGCAAATGTCAAGATTATCGTGGCAATGAACAAGATGGATAAGCCCACCGCAAACCCCGAGCGCGTGATGGAAGGCCTGACCAAGTACGGCATCATCACCGAGGACTGGGGCGGCGATGTGGCCTGCATCCCGGTGTCTGCCCTGACCGGCATGGGCATCAACGACCTGCTGGAGCGCATCGCTCTGGAAGCTGAGGTCATGGAGCTGAAGGCAAACCCCAACCGCCGCGCCAAGGGTGCGGTCGTCGAGGCCCGTCTGGACAAGGGCCAGGGCCCCATTGCCACCATTCTGGTGCAGAACGGCACCCTGCACTCCGGCGACGTCATCATTGCCGGTACCGCTGTGGGCCGCGTGCGCACCATGCGCAGCGACAAGGGCCAGCTGCTGAGCGATGCCGGCCCCTCTACCCCTGTGGAGATCACCGGCCTGACCGCAGTGCCGGAAGCAGGCGACCTGTTCGAGGCTGTTGAGGACGAGCGTCTGGCCCGTGAGTTGGCCGAACAGCGCGTTGCTGCCGCCAAGGAAAAGCAGTTCTCCTCCTTCCAGAAGGTCACGCTGGATAACCTGTTCAGCCAGATGGCTCAGAACGACATGAAGGAACTGGCCATCGTGGTCAAGGCCGATGTGCAGGGCTCTGCCGAGGCTGTGAAGCAGAGTCTGGAGAAGATCTCCAACGAAGAGGTGCGCGTGCGGGTCATCCATGCCGGTGTCGGTGCCATCAGCAAGTCCGATGTGGATCTGGCCGATGCCTCCAACGCCATCATCATCGGCTTCAACGTCCGCCCCGACAACGTGGCCAAGGAAGAAGCTGCTGCTACCAAGGTGGAAATGCGTATGTACCGCGTCATCTATGATGCTATCAACGATGTCACCGACGCTATGAAGGGCATGCTGGCTCCCAAATTCCGCGAGGTGTCTCTGGGCGAGCTGCAGGTACGTCAGGTGTACAAGATCTCCAACGTGGGCACCGTTGCAGGCTGCCGTGTGACCAGCGGCAAGATCACCCGCGACAGCAAGGTGCGCGTGGTGCGTGACGGCATCGTGATCACCGAGGACGAGATCGCATCCCTGAAGCGCTTCAAGGACGATGCCAAGGAAGTGGCCGAGGGCTACGAGTGCGGCGTTACTCTGGCAAAGTTTGCTGACGTCAAGGAAGGCGACGTGTACGAGGCCTTCAAGATGGAAGAGTACCGCGACTAAGATCTGAAATAACCCTCTCCGTCATTGCTGACGCAATGCCACCTCCCCCGAGGTGGGAGGTTTGCTGAGAAACGGAACGTTTGCCGTATCCACGCAAAAAGCTCGCCCCTCGGGAGAGCTGCCGAGCGAAGCGAGGCTGAGAGGGTTTTCTTTTGTAAGGAGAATACTATGTCTCAGAAAAATATGGGCCGCCTTGCGCAGGACATGAAGCGCGAGGTCATTGCCATCATCGGCCGACTGAAGGACCCCCGGCTGGAGGGCGGTCTTTTGACCGTCACCCGTCTGGATGTGACCCCCGACCTGGATGTGGCCAAGGTATACGTGAGCGTCATGGGCCGCGAGGACGGCCCTAAGCCCGCCATCGAGGCACTGAACCGCGCAGCCGGTCATGTGCGCACCGAGGTGAGCAAAAAAATGCACATTCGCAAGGCTCCCCGGTTTATCTTTGTAGAGGATGACGGTGCCGCCTATGCAGCCCACATCAACGAGCTGCTCCGCACGCTGAACGTGAACGGCGACGCTGGTACGGAAGCCGATGCACCGGAGGAGACCGAAGAATAATTCCGCCTGCGGAAAGGATGGATCATGGAATGACAGAGCAGTTAAATGTGCAGCAGATGGCCCAGCGCCTGATGACTGCGGACAACATTTTGATTCTGTGTCACAAAAACCCGGACGGCGATACCATTGGCTGCGGCAGTGCCCTGTACTGTGCCCTGAAAATGCTGGATAAGGAGGCGGCGGTGCTCTGCTCCGATGCCATTCCCACCCGGTATGCGTTCACCAATGCGCACATGTTCAAAGGAGAGTTTGAGCCCAAAACGGTGGTGGCTGTGGATGTTGCCAGCGTACAGCTGTTTGGCGAAAACAACGGCGTGCCGCAGTATTCACGTCATGTGGACCTGTGTATCGATCATCATTCGGGCAACAGCGGCTATGCCGACTTCACCTTGCTGGATGGCAGCGCCGCAGCGGCGGCAGAGCTGCTGTACGAGGTCATCTGCGCCATGGGCGTGGCCATCACCCCACACATTGCGGACTGCCTGTACACCGGTCTTGCCACCGACACGGGATGCTTCCGCTTTTCCTCCACCACGGCCAACACCCACCTTGTGGCGGCAAAGCTCATTGAGGCGGGCTGCCATGTGGAGGAGCTGAACACCCTGCTGTTCGATACCAAGCCCCGTGAGCGCATGGAAGCGGAGCGCATCGCACGCAACCATCTGGAATACTATCTGGACGGCCGGTGCGCGCTCATCTACCTCACCCGGGACGAGATCGAACAGAGCGGGGTGGACCCGGCCGATCTGGAAGAATTGACCAGCCTGCCCGTGAGCATCGAAGGGGTCAAGGTAGGCCTGACCCTGCGGCAGCAGCCCGGCGGCAGCTACCGTATCAGCGTGCGCACCGCAAAGGGTGTGGATGCCTGCGCCATCGCCCGGCGTCTGGGCGGCGGCGGTCACAGCCGCGCTGCAGGCTGTGAGCTGCTGGGCAATCTGGAAAACGCAAAAAATGCAATTCTGGCAGAGGTGGAAGCCGAGCTGGACGCACCGCAGGAGGAAGCATAAATGCAGGGCATCCTGATCGTTGACAAGCCCATGGACTGGACCAGCTTCGATGTGGTGGCAAAGCTGCGCGGCGTGCTGGGCACCCGCAAGCTGGGCCACAGCGGCACGCTGGATCCCATGGCCACCGGTGTTCTGCCGGTGTTCTGCGGTGGGGCCAGCAAGGCGGTGGATCTGCAGCTGAACCACGATAAGAGCTACCGCGCGGTGCTCCGGCTGGGCGCACGCACGGATACCGGCGATGTGACCGGCACCGTGCTGGAGACCGCACCCGTCACCGCCGGGGAGCAGGAACTGCTGGCGGTGCTGCCGCAGTTCATCGGCCCGCAGATGCAGGTGCCGCCCATGTATTCGGCCATCAAGCTGAACGGCCAGCCGCTGTATAAGCTGGCCCGTGAGGGCGTGACCGTGGAACGCAGGGCGCGGCCCATTGAGATCTACCGCATCACCTACGGCGGCAGCCCGGCGGAGAATGAATATGTGCTGGATGTGCAGTGCTCCAAGGGCACCTATATCCGCACGCTGCTGGAGGATATCGCTGCCGCCATGGGCCAGAAGGGCACCATGAGCGCGCTGCGCCGCACCTCGGCCGGGGTGTACACCGAAGCCGACGCCCACACGCTGGAAGAGATCCTTGCCGCCAAAGAGCAGGGTCTGCCCGCACTGGAAGCGCTGATGCTGCCGGTGGAGAGCGTGTTCGAGAGCCTGCCGCTGCTGGTGGTGGAGCCATGGGTGGAGCAGCATTTGTACAACGGCTGTCCCACCAGCCGCTACCCGGCGGCAGATGGCCGTTACCGGGTGCGTAATGCGGCAGGACAGTTTTTGGGCCTTGCCAACATCGTGCAGGGCGTGCTCCGGGTAGAAAAGCTGTTCATAGAACGAAATTGACACCCTCACCGGTCAGCTTCGCAAGGGCGGGTGAGGGCGTATCCCGAAAGAAAAGGAAACAAGACCCATGCAGATCATTTCACAGTTTGCGCCGCTGCCGCTGGCGCAGCCGGAAAAAGGCACCGCAGTGGCAATGGGCTTTTTTGACGGTATCCACATCGGTCACCGGGCAGTGATCAACGAGGCAGTGCAGTGGGCCGGAGCCAATGATGCAGCGCCGGCACTGTTCACCTTCAGGCTGCCGGTGGTGAACAAGATGAAGGGAAAACGGCTGCTCTCCACAGCAGATAAACACGCACTGGTGGCAAGCCTTGGCGTGGAGTATTACCTCACGCCGGACTTTGAGGAGATCAAGGGCCTGACGCCGGAGCAGTTCGTGCTGGGCATCGTGCGGGACTGCCGCGCCCGGGCACTGGTCTGCGGCGAAAACTTTACCTTTGGGGCCAAAGCTGCCGGAAACCCGGAGCTGCTGCGTACCCTGTGCGAGCCGCTGGGCGTAAAGGTGATCGTGGTGCCCATGGCGCAGTTTGAGGAAAAGCCGGTGTCCTCCACCCGCATCCGCACCGCGCTGGAAGGCGGCGACATCCCGGCAGCAAACGCCATGCTGGGGATGCCCTACGCCATCCGGTTCGAGGTGCAGCACGGTGCAGGTCTGGGCCATACGCTGGGGGTACCCACCATCAACCAGCTGTACCCCGAGGGCTTTCAGCTGCCCCGCAACGGCATCTATATCACCCGCACCTTCATCGGCGGCAGATGGTATCCTTCGGCCACCGGCCTTGGCAGCCGCCCCACCGTCAACGACGATGCCACCAAGGTGACCTGCGAGACCTTTATCCCGGGCTTTTCCGGCGACCTCTACGGCACCGACCCGGTGGTGGAGTTCCACGCCTACCTCAGCCCCAGCAAAAAGTTTGATACGCTGGACGAGCTGCGGGCCTGCATCAACAACGCTGCAAAGCGTGCGCAGGAATATTTTGCATAAGTGTGCATAAGAAAAAGGCCTGTCCCTCCGGAGAACCCGGAAAGGCAGGTCTTTTTTTGCTGCTTATTCGTAGTCGATGGGTAAAGTAGGCAGGCCGTTCAGTTCAAGGCCCGCTGTGTGGCCCGCAATGTACTGGTAATACCCCTGCGCCGCGATCATAGCGCCGTTGTCACCGCAGAATTTCAGTTCCGGCAGGTAGACCTTGGCGCCCAGCTTCTGGGCGCCATCGTTCACCAGCTGGCGCAGCCGTCCGTTGGCGGCAACGCCGCCTGCCAGACACACCTGCTTTGCACCGGTATCTGCAGCAGCCAGCAGCAGCTTTTCGGCCAGAATGCCCGCAATGCGCTCCTGAAAGCTGGCGGCAAGGTCGGGTACGTTCACTTCTTCGCCCTTCATCTGAGCCTTGTTCACCTCGTTCAGCACGGCGGTCTTCAGGCCGGAAAAGCTCACGTTGTATTTGCCCTCCACATGGGGCACCGGCAGGCGGTAAGCCTTGGGGTCGCCGGTCTTGGCGGCGTTGGCCACGCTGGGGCCGCCGGGATAGGGCAGACCCAGCGTGCGGGCCACCTTGTCAAAGGCTTCACCGGCGGCATCGTCCACCGTGTGGCCCAGGATGTGGTAGTGGGTGTAGTCCTGCACCTCCACGATGTGGCTGTGCCCGCCGGAGGCCACCAGACAGAGGAAGGGCGGTTTCAGCTCCGGGTGGGTCAGGTAGAGTGCGGCGATGTGTCCCCGCAGATGGTGCACCGGTACCAGCGGCTTGCCCGCTGAGTAGGCCAGACCCTTGGCAAAGTTCACGCCCACCAGCACTGCACCGATGAGCCCCGGCGCAAAGGTGACGGCTACGGCGTCCACATCGTCGATGGTCTTGCCTGCGTCCAGCAAAGCTTTTTTGACCGTGGCGCTGATAAATTCGCAGTGGCGGCGGCTGGCGATCTCCGGCACGACGCCGCCGTAAAGGGCCTGTTCTTTTACGCTGGTGGAGATGACATTGCTCAGCAGATGCCGCCCGTCCTCCACAAGCGCTGCGGCGGTCTCGTCGCAGGTGGATTCAATTCCTAAGATGATCATTTTTCAATGGGCCTCCAGCCAGTTTTTGCCTGCGTGCACATCGGTGCTCAGGGGCACGGCATACTGCACGCAGCCTTCCATTTCCTCCCGCAGGATCTGCGCAGCCTTTTCGGCTTCGGCCTGCGGGGCCTCCACGATCAGTTCATCGTGGACGGTCAGGATCAGGCGGCTTTCCATCTTTTCGTCCCGCAGCCGCTTCCATACCCGCACCATGGCCAGCTTGATGACGTCTGCCGCAGTGCCCTGAATGGGGGTGTTGCGGGCCATCCGCTCGCCGCTGGAACGGACGTTGAAGTTGGAGCTGGAAAGCTCCGGCAAGGCGCGGCGGCGGCCGAACAGGGTGGATACATAGCCCACGGCCTTGGCGTCCGCGATGGTCTTGTCCATGTAGCCGCTCACCTTGGGGAAGGCGGCCAGATAGTTCTTGAGGAAGGCGTCTGCTTCCTTCACGGTCACGCCGATGTCCTTGGCAAGGCTGTAAGCACCCTTGCCGTACATGATGCCAAAGTTGATGGCCTTGGCAGAAGAGCGCAGACGGGAGGTGACCTCTTCCTGCGGGATGCCGTAAATTTTTGCGGCGGTGCTGCGGTGGATGTCCTCACCGTTCAAAAATGCCTGCTGCATGTGCTCATCACCGGTAATGTGGGCCAGAATGCGCAGCTCGATCTGGCTGTAGTCGGCATCCACCAGCACACAGCCCGGCTTTGCCACAAAGTAGGCGCGCAGCTGGCTGCCCAGCTCGGTGCGGATGGGGATGTTCTGCAGGTTGGGGTTGTCGGAGGAGAGCCGTCCGGTGCGGGCCTCGGTCTGGTTGAAGGTGGAGTGGATGCGGCCGTCCTCGCCGATCACCTTGAGCAGGCCCTCCACGTAGGTGGAGTTCAGCTTCTGGTAGGCGCGGTACTGCAGAATGTCCTCCACCAGCGGGTAATCCCGCAGGCTTTCCAGCGTTTCGGCATCGGTGGACCAGCCGCGCTGGGTCTTTTTGCCATGGGGCAGGCCCATGGTGTCAAACAGCATCTCGCCCAATTGCTTCGGGCTGTTGGGGTTGAAGCTGGCGCTGCCGGTCTCCATATGGATGCGGGTGAGCACCTGCTCCAGCTCGGTACGCAGCTTTACGCCGAACTGCTCGATGCCGTCTTTGTCCACCAGCACGCCGGTGCGGGTCATATCGGCCAGCACCTGTGCCAGCGGGAACTCGATCTCGTTGTAAAGGGCGTCCTCTCCGCAGGCGGTGATCTCGGCCTTCATCTTGCTGAACAGATCGGCAAGGCGGCCTGCGTCCGGGTAATCGGTGCAGGTAAAGGCGGCCGAGGCGCGGTAGCTGGACACCAGTTCACCGATCTGATATTTGGAGGCAGAAGCGTCCAGCAGGTAGGCGGCAAGCTTGCCGTCCCACACGATGCTGCTGCCCCAGCCGCCTGCGGCCATGGCTTTGGCGTACAGCGGCGCGGAGTTGAACACCTCCAGGGTTACGTCTGCGTTGTCCAGCAGGCGTACAAGGTCGGCGTCCTCCAGCGGGTAAACGGTGCAGTCCTGCACGGCGTACCAGCTTTCCGGCTGCAGCACCACATTGCGGGTGCCCTGCTTGCCCATGACGGCGGGGCGGGAGGCGACCAGATAGGTACCGGAAGGAGCCAGCGGCAGGGCTTCCAGCTCTGCCTGTGCAAGTTCGATGCCGTCCTCGCCTTCCGGTGCGGCAGGGACAACGCCGGCCAGCCCAAAGCGGGGAATGAGGGAGTGGATCTCCAGCTCCTGCAAAAGGCGCACAGCCTCAGACTTGCGGCCTTCGCCCACCTTGTAAGAACCCTCGGCGGTGTCAATAGGCGCATCGGTGCGGATGGTGCCCAGCGTGTGGCTCAGCTCGGCCATTTCGCGGCATTCGAGAAGGTGCTCCCGCTGTTTGGGCTTGATGCGCTTGTCGTCGATGTGCTCGTATACACCCTCCAGCGAACCGAAGTTCTGCACCAGAGACAGAGCGGTCTTTTCACCGATGCCCCGCACGCCCGGGATATTATCGGAGGCATCGCCCATCAGGCTCTTCACCTCAATGAGCTGTCTGGGCTGGATGCCGTATTTTTCCTGAATGGCGTCCACATCCATCGTCACCGTTTTGCTGCGTCCCATGACAGTGGCGGCAAGCAGCACAGTGGTGGTGTCACTGACCAGCTGCAGGCTGTCCCGGTCTCCCGTGGCAAGGAAGCAGTCGTCCTTCCGGGCGGCACAGGCAGCGGCCAGCGTGCCAAGGATGTCGTCCGCCTCCCAGCCCTCGGCAGTGACGGTGCGGTAGCCAAGGTCTGCCAGCAGCTCCTTGAGCACCGGCATCTGCTGGGCCAGCTCTTCAGGCATGCCGTGGCGGGTGGCTTTGTAGCCATCATACATTTTGTGGCGGAAGGTGGGGGCCTTCAGGTCAAAGGCCACGGCCACCTCGTCGGGTTCGCACTCCTTGAGCAGGGAGAGCAGGATATTCAGAAAGCCATAGATGGCGTTGGTGTATCGTCCGTCCTTGGTGGTCAGCAGCTTGATGCCGAAAAAGGCGCGGTTGGCAATGCTGTTGCCGTCAATGACCAGTAAACGCATAGTCGTGTTCCTCCGTTGCATTATTACTCATCTTATAGTATAGCACAAAACCGCACCCAGCGGGGGATTTTTGCGTAAAAAACTGCAACAGGAGCACGGGCGCTTTTGACTGTAATTTGCAAAAAGGATGTCAAACGAAAACTGCCGCCCGGAAAGGCGGCAGTTGAGGTGCTGTCTGCAAGTGCAGGTGGTCATGCTTCCCTCCGGCAAGCACCGGGAGGACGTAAAAAACTATTGCCGGATCGTCGAGCGTTTACTCCTCGATCCGGATAGCGCTCACCGGACAGGCATTGGCGGCATCCACAGCCTGCGGCACCTCCTCCGGCGGGATCGGCCCGGGCTCGGCCACTGCCAGAACGCCCTCCATGTGGAACACGGCGGGGCACAGCCCGGCACACTGGGTGCAGCCGATGCAAAGGTCGGGATCAACGTATGCGTTCATAGAAAAAACCTCCTTGTGATCTTGCCTTGCAGGCAGTATGGCCCGTCTGGCTGCGAATTATGCCTATGCAACAGCCCGCAGCTGTGGTAAAATAGACATTCAGGAGGGAAGTACCATGAACATTCAGATCTTCGGCACCAGCAAGTGCTTTGATACCAAAAAGGCCCAGCGCTATTTTAAGGAGCGGGGGGTCAAATTCCAGATGATCGACCTGAAGGAAAAAGAAATGAGTCGCGGCGAGTTCGACAACGTGGCCCGGGCGCTGGGCGGCTGGGAAAAACTGGTGAACCCCAAGGCCAAGGATAAGCAGACCCTTGCGCTTCTGGACGCACTGGTGGACTGGCAGAAAGAGGACAAGCTGTTTGAAAACCAGCAGCTGTTTTTAACGCCCATCGTGCGCAATGGGCGTCAGGCGACCGTGGGCTATCAGCCCGATGTCTGGAAAAGCTGGGAATGATGCAAGCCGCGTCCATTCGGCGCACTCCGCGTACTTTCACAAAAAAACCACGGGCATGGTTTTGCACAATGGGCCGGTATGTGGTATACTGAATACTGTACCATTTGACAACCCTGGGAGATACAACAAACATGAAACATTCTATTACCCCTGAAGAACATGCACGCGTGCAGCGCCGCCGCGGGCGTCAGGCACTGGGCCTTCTGGTCGCCATTCTGGTGGTCGTTGGCTTTGTTACCGTGCTGCGGGCCGGTGTGGGCGCTGTGGCCAACCTGTTCGACGATACGGCACAGAAGCAGGAATATGAGGATAAGCTGGAAGGGCTGGTGCTGTTTGACCCCATGCCCTTTGACGGCATTGAGAACATCGACGACCTGACCCTGCGCGAGGCAGCGGTGTGGGGCTGCATCTACAGCATTCAGGAAACGCAGGGCGGTTTTGACAACTACAATACCGACCCCGACACCGAACAGTTGCTGCTGCCCTCGCTGGATGTGGACGCCTACCTTGCAAAGCTGCTGGGCCCGGGCTTCAAGCTGACCCACCGCAGTTTTGAGATGGAGGACATGACCATCGAATTCGACGATGCCACCCAGTGCTATAAGATTCCCGTCACCGGCACCGTGGGCTATTACCGTGCGGTGGTGACCAAGCTGTTCAAGCGCAGCGGCAAGCTGCACGTTACGGTGGGCTATATCCCCACTGCAAGCAACGACGACAGCATCATCAATGTGTCCTCGGATACGCCCACCAAGTACATGGATTATCTGTTCGAGCGTCAGAGCGGCAGCTGGTATCTCACCGGCCTGACCGAGAGCGAGACCAAGGCCGAGAGCACCGACAGCACATCTGCCGCAAGCCTGCCGGAGCCCATGGCAGAAAGCGATGTGCAGGATGCCATCCTTGCCACAGCCGGTTCGGATGCAGCAGATTCGGCGGCTTCTGCCGTTGAGCCGGAGACGCAGGCAGAAAACGGCGCAGACAGCGCCGTGGCCGAAGCCCCTGCTGCGGACGATGCCGCCAGCACCGCAGGGTAAAGTACAAATACAAAAGGGACCGCTGCATAGTTTTGGTGCAGCGGTCCCTTTTGCGTTTTGACCATATTCAGCGGAAATACTATTTATATTTGCTCCCCCGGGAAAATCTGCGGATTTTCCCGGGGTGCTTCTTCACGGCAGGGGCGCAGCGGAAGATGACTTCCTGCCTGTGTGTTATTTCAGATCGAACCGTACCACCACCAGCCGGTACCACAGATACGGCACCATGTTCCAGATCATCCACAGCTCCATCAGGATGTAGTTGGGCAGGTCCCTCAGGCGGAAGGGCCGCTTGCCCAGTTTTCCGGCTTTCAGCAGGGCAAAGGCCTCGTGCATCCCCTTGTCCCAGCTTTCCCCAAAGCCCTGTTTGTGGAACTTGTAGCACTTGAGCAGGTAGCCTGCAGCCAGAGGGATAAAGTTGAGTACCAGCATCAGCAGCGGCTCATTCTTGAGGGGCAGAAGGATGCTGTTGCGGCCGCTCTGCTGGCTTTTGAAAGCGTTGTACCGCACCGCGCCGGTGCTGGCACCGCAGATGTGGTAGCATCTGGCAGTGGGGCAGAGCAGATTTTTATAGCCTGCATTGTTGGCACGCCAGCTCAGATCCACATCCTCAAAGTAGGCAAAGAAGTTCTCGTCAAAATTGCCGATCTCGTCCAGAATGCTCTTGCGGTAGAGCGCCGCACCGCCGCAGGCAGAAAAGATGCGCCTGCACTTTGTGTAGCGGCTGGCGCGGCGGCCATCACCGGTCTTGCAGGCAAAGCCCATCCATGTGACATAATCGCCCGCGTCGTCGGCCAGCTCCCGGTCAAAGTGACGGATCATCAGGCTCTGCACTGCAAAAATTTTCGGGTCGGTCTCGGCGGTGCGGATGAGCTTGGCCAGCCACTGGGGCTCGGCAAAGGCGTCGTTGTTGAACAGCACCACGTACTCGCTGTCGGCCAGAGCAATGCCCTGATTCACCGCGTGGGAAAAGCCGGTGTTGGTGCCGTTTTCAATGAGGGTGAAATTTTCGCGGCTGCAATAGCTGCGGGCCTGCTCCAGACTTTCGTCGGTGGAGCCGTTGTCCACTACGATGAGCCGGAAGCTCTGCTCAGTCTGGGCGTAGACCGACTCGATGGAATCCTTGAGCCAGCCCTTGCCGTTGATGTTCGGGATCACGATGGTCGCTTTATACATAAAGACACTCCTAAGTCTGTGCACAATTACAATGCCAGTATAGCATATCCCGGCGCAAAAAGAAACCGCATCCTGACAGGATGCGGTCTCCGGAACGCGAAATTACGCGGCAAGGGCTTTTTCGATGTTGGAAAGAATTGTGTCGTGATCCTCAGCACACACCAGGATCACCTCGCCGGTGGGGGCTACGGTGACGGTGGCTGCCTTGGCAACCTGATACTGGTCCTCAAGGTAGTGCTCCATGGACTGCTGTTCGCTCTGAACATAGGCTTCCAGTGCGGCCTTTACAGCGTCGGTCTTGCCCTCGGCGGGCTTCACGATGGCTATGGCGTAGCTGCGAACCATCATGGAGGAAACCGAGGCGGCAAAGCTCTCGTAGCTGCCGTCCTCAAGGCCCAGCAGGGGGAACACGATGTCTTTCAGCTCGTCGTTCAGCTGGTCGGCCTCGTACTCGGCGCTGTAGCCGTCGATGGCGGTGAATTTGCCGTCTTCCCCCTTGGTAAAGATCATATCGTACTCGTTGTCCTCGTCGGTGCGGGCGTCGTGGATGATCTGGGAGTAGTCTTTGGGGGCGGCAGAGTCGGCCTTGCTGCCGGCAGAGCAGCCCACAAGGGCAAACAGGCACAGACCGGCAAGCAGTGCGGCGATGATACGTTTCATAAATGCATTCCTTTCCTGTGTAAAAACAGCTTCTGAAAACAGGTGCGGCGGCTTGGCATTAGTGTGTGCCGTTTTGCGCCTGCTATCCGTAATACGAACCACATCCCGGCAGGATTGCACTGCAAACGTAACCTTTTTATGAACGGCTCACAGCATCAGGGCGTCCAGCTCGCCATGGTTCACGGGCGTGGAGAGAATGATCTGGGTGCTGGTGGTGCCCAGCTTCTGGAACTGCAGGATCAGATGCTCCAGCTGGGGCATGCTGCCGCAGCTCACCTTGACAAGGAAGGTGTAGGCACCGGTGACGTGGTAGCACTGCAGTACCTCCTTGCTGTTCTGCAGCAGCTCCAGAAAGGCGTCCTGCTTGGACGGTGCCACCGAAAGGCTGATGAGGGCGTCCACATACACGCGGTCGGCGGGGCGGTTCAGGGTGACGGTGTAGCCGCTGATGATGCCGTCTGTCTCCAGCTTGTGGATACGGCTGGACACCGCAGGGCTGGTCAGCGATATCTGCTCGGCGATCTCCTTGACCGGCATACGGGCATTCTTGGCAAGCAGGGAGAGAATCTTGCGATCCAGATCGTCCATGGGAATACTCCTTTTTGAAAATATGTTGGATTGTATAAAATTTTTTGAAAGTAAAGTTTTATTGTTGGTGCAAACATACAAATGCTGAAAAGGTTTGCTTTTGCTTGGGTTTGTGTTAATTATATAAAGTTTTGATGGAAAAGTAAAGACTTAATTTAAAGCAAAACCGGAAAAATCTGTTTGACAAGAAAACAAAAAGGGGTATAATACATCATGCAAGGCGGCGCGATGCACAATGTGCCTGCCGATTGGATTTGAGATTCACTACTTTATATACTTTCCCACCCCTCTATACACAAAAACCCGCTGCCAGGCGGGTTTTTGTGTTTGCTGGGGATTTTTCCTTTTTGAAAAAAGCAGTGGCAGACAATGTACTCGACCCATAGAGCAGCTGCTTTCGGCTGCGACCCCATCCGTGAAAAATGCAAGCCCGGAAAGTCCGCAGACTTTCCGGGCTTGCTCTATCTCAAAATATTATTTCGCTGATGATAGCCGGAGCACAGTGGAGGCGATTTAAATCGTGTATGCCTATCAGACCAGATACCCCTCAAAGCAGTGCAGGTCTTCGGTCTTGACGATGCCCTCCAGATACAGCCCGTCCTCCCGGTATTCTTCCACCTGCACGCTGCCCCGCTCCCGCATGGGGGCGGCAAGGCCCAGCTTATCGTAGGGCAGCAGCACCCGCAGGGTGTGCACCCGGTCGCTGAGCACCTCGTCCAGCTTTGCCAGCAGGGTGTCCAGACCGTAGCCGGTCTTGGCGCTGGTGAGCAGGATGTCCGGGTCAAAGCTCATGGCACCCGGCTTGTCGCATTTGTTGTAGACGGTCAGGCGGGGGATGTCCGCGCAGTCCAGCCCGTCCAGAACCTCGTCGGTAACGGCCAGCTGCTCTTCCCGCTGCTCATCGCCTGCGTCTGCCACCCGGATGATGACGTCCGACCATGCGGCTTCTTCCAGAGTGGACTTGAAGGCCTCCACCAGATTGTGGGGCAGGCGGGACACAAAGCCCACCGTATCCACCAGCAGCACGGCCATGCCGCTGGGCAGCACCAGCTTGCGGCTGGTGGGGTCCAGTGTGGCGAACAGCATGTCCGCTTCGGCTACGCTGGGGCCGCACAGAGCATTCATCAGGCTGGATTTGCCCACGTTGGTATAGCCTACAAGGCTGACTACCGGCATACCGGTCTTGGCACGAGCCTTGCGGCTCTCGCCCCGGCGCTTTTCCATTTCGGCCAGCTTTTCAGCCAGCGCATCGATGCGGGCGTGCACATGGCGGCGGTCCAGTTCCAGCTTGGTCTCACCGGCACCACGGCGGGCACCGCCGCCGCCACCACCACCACCGCCCTGACGGCTCAGTGCCTCGCCCATGCCCTGCAGACGGGGCAGACGGTAGCGCAGAAGGGCCAGCTCGGTCTGCAGCTTGCCCTCGTTGGTGACGGCGCGGCTGCGGAAAATTTCCAGAATGAGCATGGTGCGGTCGATCACTTCCAGCCCGCCCAGCGCATTGGAGATGTTGCGGATCTGGCTGCCGGTCAGTTCGCCGTCAAATACGGCGCATTCTGCACCCAGACTTTCGGCGGCAAGGCTGGCTTCCTCCAGTTTGCCGCTGCCCAGCACGATGCCGGTCTCCGGGGTCTGGCGCTTCTGGGTCACCTGCGCCACGGCTTCCATGTGGTTAGCCTCACACAGGGCAGAAAGCTCTGCCAGACTGCGCTCGCAGTCCCACAGGCCCTGATCCAGCGCCAGCAGAATGACCTTCGTCGGGGGTGTTTCCACTAAGATATCGTAAAGTTCGCTCACGGTAAGTCCTTTCTATGTTCGTAACGCTCCCGCGTCAATGAATAGCTTTTGCATTCCACCGGTGTGCCGTCAAACTTGTGATCAACGGTGTCGTGGTGGTACACAAAACCGGCTTTTTCCATCACCCGGCCGCTGGCGGGGTTTGCCTTGGCATGGCAACAGGTCAGCCAGTCCCCGTCAGTATGGCTGAACCAGTACGCGGTCACCGCCTTCAGCGCTTCGGTGGCAAGACCTCTGTTCCACCAGCTCCGTCCGATGCAGTAGCCTGCTTCCCAGATGCCGTCTGTGCAGTCCTGTTGCGGCCAGAGCGCTTTCTGTGCCGGGTCACCGAGCAGAGCATTGAAGATGCTGATGCTGCCAAACACCTGCCCGGAAGCCTTTTCCACAATGGCCCACTGGTAGTAGTCCGGGTTCGGGTAGAGTGTGGCCCATGCCGCCAGCAGGCCCAGCGTTTCCAAAGCGTTTTTGTGGGGCTCCCACCGCAGAAAACGGGTCACCTGCGGGTCGGACGCCCAGTTTGCGTACATCATGTCGGCATCCTCCGGCAGCAGGCGGCGCAGAAAAAGCCGGTCAGTCTCAAGCTCCTGCGTTCCGGCGTGGCGCATGGCACACACCTCCCTATTTTATAAAGTATGCATAGGATAGCACAAATTTGGCGTTCCTGCAAGCGCCGCCGCGAAAAAACGCTTGACCAGACTGCTTTTGTGCATTAAACTAAAAGCCAAGTGTTTTTGTGGGAAAAGGAGAACTCTCCATGAGTGATGTGCGTGAGATCTTGAAAAAGCGCCCGCTGCTGTTCGATGGCGGCATGGGCACCTATTATAAAGCAAAGCCCGGGCAGGAGTGTGAGCAGGCGAACCTGCTGGACCCGGAAGGAGTTCTGGCCGTGCATGGCGCGTATCTGGAAGCGGGTGCCGATGCCATCAAGACCAACACCTTTGGTCTGCCGCGGATGGCGGCGGCGGGGAATCCGCTGTGGGAGGCCCTGACAGACGAGGGATGGAGGCTGGCCGCACAGGCCGCTGCAAAGACCGGCGCTGCCGTGTTCGCCGATCTTGGCCCGGCCCCGGATACGGAATCGCTCCCGGCGGCACAGATCTATACGTCCCTTGCCGAGCGGTTTGCCGCATTGGGTGCAAAGAACTTTTTGTTTGAGACGCTGAGCAGCGACGCCGGTGTGGCCGAAGCCGCGAAGCAGATCAAAGAAGCAGTGCCGGACGCCTTTGTGCTGGTGTCCTTTGCGGTGCTGCCGGACGGTTACACCCGTGAGGGACGGCACTGCACCCAGCTGGTGCGCAGCATGACCGCCTGCGGTGCAGTGGATGCCGTGGGCCTGAACTGCGTTTCTGCTCCCGGTGCCATGCGCACACTGGTGCAGCAGCTGGGCAGAACAGAGCTGCCCCTGTCTGTCATGCCCAACGCGGGCTACCCGGTGGTCACCCGCACCCGGGTGCAGTATCAGGGCAGGCCGGAATATTTTGCCCGGGAGCTGGTCGGCCTTGCTGCCGAAGGTGTGCGCATTCTGGGCGGCTGCTGCGGCACTACGCCCGCCCACATTGCGGCCCTGCGCACGGCGCTGGATGCGCTGCCGGAGCAGCTGCCGGTGGCAGCGGCAGCGCCGGTACCTGTCACTGCAAAGCCGGTAGTGGAAACGGACGATGCCTTTCTGCGCAAGCTGAACGCGGGCAAAAAGGTGATTGCCATTGAGCTGGACTCCCCCAAGGACGCCGACCTGACGGGCTATCTGGAGGGGGCCCGCCGCCTGCAGGCTGCCGGGACCGATCTTCTGACCATTGCAGACTGCCCCATTGCCCGGGCACGGATGGATTCTTCGCTGGTGGCCTGCCGGGTGCACCGGGAGCTGGGGCTGAACGTGCTGCCCCACATGACCTGCCGCGACCGCAACCTGAACGCCACCAAGGCCCTGCTGCTGGGCCTGTATGCCGAGGGCGTGCGGGAGGTGCTGGCCATCACCGGCGACCCCATCCCCACTGCAGAGCGGGACGAGGTGAAGAACGTGTACCAGTTCAACTCCCGCAAGCTGGCGCAGTACATCGTCTCGCTGGCAGGCGAGGGCCGGGAAATGCCCTCGCCCCTCACCGTGTTCGGTGCGCTGAACCTGAACGCCCGCAACTTTGATGTGGAGCTGCGCCGTGCACAGGAAAAGCTGGAAAACGGCATGAGCGGCTTCCTCACCCAGCCGGTGCTCTCGGCACAGGCGGTGGAAAACCTGAAAAAGACCCGGGAAGCGCTGGGCAGCAGGGCAAAGATCCTGGCGGGCATCATGCCGGTGGTGAGCCAGCGCAACGCCATCTTCATGGAGAACGAGGTCAACGGCATCCATGTGGACGCTGAGATCATCGAGCGCTTTGCCGGGCTGGACCGTGCACAGGGCGAAGAGCTGGGACTGGAAGTCTCGGTAAAGGCTGCACAGGCCACAGCGCCCTATGCAGATGGCTTCTACCTGATGACCCCCTTCAACCGCATCGCCCTGATGGAACGGCTCATTGCCCGGCTGAAAGAGGAAGTTATAACAGATTGACGGGCTTGCCCTCTCAGTCTCGCATGTGCTCGACAGCTCCCCCAAAGGGGGAGCCCTTGGCAAAACCGCAAACTTTGTATGGACTGCCAAAGCCTCTCCCTTTGAGAAAAGACTCTCCCCGGCCGGGGAGAGATGTCGCAATAGCGACAGAGTGGGGAATGTGGCATTGCGTAAGCAATGACGGAGAGGGCAAAGATGCTGACGGCATTCGCAAAAAACCGATTGACAAATCGCACAAAAAACGCTATATTCTTTTTATAAATGCGTTGAAGAAGAGTGTGCACTGCATTTGCCGTTCAGAGAGCCGGAGAATGCTGCGAATCCGGTACGGTCGGGCGGTGTGCTGTCACTTTGGAGCAGGAGCGGTGAGCTGAAGAGCAAGCCGCTCTCGGAGCTGTCCCACGTTACCGGGGCATCAAGGGGCGCAGGATGCTCTGCGCAATTTGGGTGGTACCGCGGTTATTACAGCCGTCCCATGGAACGTTCCGTGGGACGGCTTTTTTTCGTCCCACTTCATCATTTTTTACTGGGAGGACCCTATGAAAGAACTTGCAAAACAGTACGATCCCAGCCAGGTGGAAGACCGCATCTACCAGTTCTGGCTGGACGGCGGCTACTTCCACACGAAGGCCGACCCCGACAAGAAACCCTACACCATCGTCATGCCGCCCCCGAACGTCACCGGTCAGCTGCACATGGGCCATGCGGTGGATAACACCATGCAGGATATCCTCATCCGCACCAAGCGGATGCAGGGCTATGCCGCCCTGTGGGTGCCCGGCACCGACCACGCCTCGATTGCCACCGAGGCCAAGGTGGTGGAGGCCATGCGCGCCGAGGGCCTGACCAAGGAGATGGTGGGCCGCGATGGTTTTCTGGACCGTGCATGGGCATGGAAGACCAAGTACGGCAACCGCATCGTCAGCCAGCTGAAGAAGCTGGGCAGCAGCTGCGACTGGGAGCGTGAGCGCTTTACCATGGACGAGGGCTGCTCTGAGGCTGTCAAGGAAGTGTTCGTGCGCCTGTACGACAAGGGCCTGATCTACCGCGGCAACCGTATGGTCAACTGGTGCCCCCACTGCAACACCTCCATTTCTGACGCCGAGGTGGAGTACGAGGAGAAGGACGGCAGCTTCTGGCACCTGCTGTACCCGGTCAAGGAGACCGGCGAGATGCTGGAGCTGGCTACCACCCGTCCCGAGACCATGCTGGGCGATACCGCTGTTGCCATCAACGGTGACGACCCCCGCTATGCCCATCTGCACGGCTGCCATGTGGTGCTGCCCCTGCTGAACAAGGAGATCCCCATCGTCTGCGATGAGCACGCCGACATGACCAAGGGCACCGGTGTGGTCAAGATCACCCCCGCCCACGACCCCAACGACTTTGAGGTGGGCCTGCGCCACGGCCTGCCCATCGTGCGTGTGTTCACCTATGACGGTCACATGACCGGCGCTGCCGACAAGGCTGCTGCCGATGCTCTGTTCGCCGCCGGCAAGAACACCATCAATGAGCCTGAGGTGCTGGACTGCGGCAAGTACGCCGGCATGACCACCCTCGAGGCCCGCAAGGCCATTCTGGCCGATCTGGAAGCAGGCGGCTTCCTGAAGGAGATCGAGCCCCTCAAGCACGAGGTGGGCACCTGCTACCGCTGCCACTCCACCATCGAGCCCATGGTGTCCAAGCAGTGGTTCGTCAAGATGGAGCCGCTGGCAAAGCCCGCCATCGAGAGCGTGGAGAAGGGCGAGATCAAGTTCGTGCCCGAGCGCTTCACCAAGAACTATATGAACTGGATGAAGAACACCCGCGACTGGTGCATCAGCCGTCAGCTGTGGTGGGGCCATCAGATCCCGGCATGGTACTGCGACGACTGCGGCGAGACCGTGGTGGCAAAGTCCGCTCCCTGCGCCTGCCCCAAGTGCGGCAGCGCAAAGCTGACCCAGGACCCCGATACGCTGGATACCTGGTTCTCCTCCGCTCTGTGGCCCTTCAGCACGCTGGGCTGGCCCAATGAGGAGAGCGAAGACCTCAAGTATTTCTACCCCACCAACACCCTCGTCACCGGCTACGACATCATCGGCTTCTGGGTCAGCCGCATGATCTTCTCCGGTCTGGCCTACACCGGAAAGGCACCCTTCAGCACCGTCTGCATCCACGGCATCGTGCGCGACAGTCAGGGCCGCAAGATGTCCAAGAGTCTGGGCAACGGCATCGACCCGCTGGAGGTCATTGCCCAGTACGGCGCAGACGCCCTGCGCTTTATGCTGGTGGACGGCTCCACCCCGGGCAACGACATGCGTTATATCGAAAAGAAGGTGGAGGCTGCCCGCAACTTTGCCAATAAGCTGTGGAACGCTACCCGTTTTGTGCTGATGAACCTGCCCGAGGACTTTGAGCCGGGCCTGCCCAGCGAGGAGATGCTGGACATGAGCGACAAGTGGGTGCTCACCAAGCTGAATCAGGTGGCCGGTGCCATGACCGACAACCTCGACCACTATGAGATGGGTCTGGCCGCTGCCAAGATCAACAGCTTCATCTGGGACGTCTACTGCGACTGGTTCATCGAGATCGCAAAGCCCCGCCTGAATTCCGGCGACGCACAGCAGGCCGACACTGCCCGCCGCGTGCTGGTGTATGTGCTGGATAAGGCCCTCAAGCTGCTGCATCCCTTCATGCCCTTCATCACCGAGGAGCTGTATCAGGCTCTGCCCGGCTCTGCCGAGACCATTATGACCCAGAGCTGGCCCACCTTCGATGAAGCTCACAACTGGGCCGACGAAGAGGAAGCCTTTGAAAAGGTCATGGACTACATCAAGGCCGTGCGTACCATGCGCACCGAGATGAATGTCCACCCCGCCAAAAAGACCAGCATGATCATCGAGACTGCCGATGCAGCACCCTTCCAGAAGGCACAGGTCTATCTGGCAAAGTTCGCCTTTGCTACCGATGTGACCTTTACCGAGAAGTATGAGGGCAGCACCGACGGCATGGTGCAGGTGTCCACCCACGCTGCACGCGGCTTCATCCCCATGATGGAGCTCATCGACCGCGACAAGGAGCTGGCACGTCTGAACAAGGAAAAGGCCAAGGCCGAAAAGGAAATGGCCATGTTCGCAAACCAGCTGAACAACCCCAAGTTTGTGGAGCGCGCTCCGGCGGCACTGGTGGAGGATATCCGCAATAAATACGCCAAGAGTCAGGACAAGCTCGCCAACATTGAACAGAGCATCAAGGCTCTGGGCTGATTTGAGCGGGGGTCGTCATAGCAGCGCACAGCGCGCTTTTCCGTGGGTCGCTGCAGGGCGGGTGCTCTTTACCCTTGCCCTCCTTGGCTGCATCGTGTTCATCTTTTCCAATTCCATGAAGATCGGCGAGGTCTCTCAGGGCTCCAGCGGCCGGGTGCTTGCCCTGCTGCAGGGAGTGCTGCGCCGTCTGGGCCATCCGGCCCTTGCCCAGCGCCTGACGGATCACATCGTGCGCAAGCTGGCGCATTTCTGCGAGTATACGCTGGAAGGTTTCCTGCTCATGCTGTGCATGCGGGTGTACACCCGGAACTACATCTGGCACATCAGCGTGCCGCTGCTGGGCGGCGTGCTCACCGCACTGGCCGATGAGACCATCCAGATCTACTCGCCGGGCCGCAGCAGTCAGGTCACGGATGTGTGGCTGGACTCTGCCGGTGTGCTGGCAGGCATCCTTGCAGCGCTGGTGCTCATGGCGTTGTGCGGGCTGCTGTTTCATCATTGTAATAAGGAGTAACCAATGACCATCGAACAGGCAAATCAGTATTTTGCCGCCCTGCCGGACGGCTTTGCCTCTACCGAACAGCTGCACACCGCGTTCACCGCACCGGTGCAGAAGGTGCAGTTTGTGGGTGTGGCGGGCACGGCGGGCAAGACTGTGGTGGCCCGCCTGCTGGCGGCCATCCTGCACGCACAGGGCATCCATGCGGGTCTGTACCATGCGGGTTCCCGCCCGCTGTCGGAGCGCATCTGCATCGATGACGCTCCGGTGGACGAGGGCCTGCTGGCCTTGACGGCAGAAGCTCTTTCCACCGCCGAGGCTCTGCCTAGGGATGCAGCAGAGCTGGCAGCAGCGGCCAACTGCTTTGGCGCAGCGGGCTGCACGCTGGCCGTGGTGGAGCTGCCGGATGCGGGCCTTGCCGAAGCGCTGCCCGGTATGCCGGTGTGCGCCGTCACCTCGGTCGGCCCGGACGGCGTGAGCCGCTCGGTGGAGCGCCTTGCCGCACTGGCGGCAGGTGTCATGCGCAAAGGCAGCATCTGCGTCACCGCGCCGGAGCAGCCTAAGGCAGTGCTGAGTGAGCTCATTGTAGCCGCAGGAAAGTGCGGCTGTGAGCTGGTGGTGCCGGACCCGGAGGATATCACCTTTCTGGAAGCGGAAAAGTTTGCCAGCAAGGTGGACTACGGCGGGTACACTGTGCCGCTGGCCTTTCTGGGCCGTCACGCGGCAGGCAACGCCGCTGTGGCTGTGGAGCTTTCGCTGGCGCTCTGCCGCAAGGACTTCGACATTACAGATGAAGCCATTCTGGAGGGTCTGGCGGCGGTGGAGAACCGCAGCAGCATCCGGGTGGTCTCGCAGCGCCCGCTGGTCATTCTGGACGCTTGCCGCACCCCGCAGCAGGCAGCAGCTCTGCTGCGGGTGCTCAACATGGCCAAGGTGCGCCATATGAGTGCCATCATCGGCCTGACCGAAGAGGAAGGCGCTGAAGCATTCTTCTCCGCGCTGGAGACCGGCCTGACCCCGGAGGAACAGAAGAAGGATAAGTCCACCATGCCCGGCATGAGCGAGAATCCCTTTGATAAGGTGTATCTCGTCACGCCGCAGGGCACGGATACTGCTCTTACCGAGCGTCTGACCGAGAAGGCAAAGTATCATTTTGATGCGGAGCTGTGTGCCACTCTGGCCGAAGCGGTCAGACTGGCGCATGCCAACACCCGCCGCGGTCTGCTGGTCTGCGGCAGTGAGGCTGCCGCACTGGAAGCTGCCGAACTGCTGGCAAACAGCTGAGCCGACACGCTTCCCTAAAAAATAAATAAAAGATCCCGTACACTGGAACTATGTGTACGGGATCTTTTATTTTGCAAAGGAGATGGACAAACCATGGCAACGGTAAGCTTCAGCCCGGCGGGCGAAGTGCTTTACGCCTATCTTGCAGGCGAGATCGACCACGATGCAGCGCAGAGCCTGCGCATCCAGCTGGATGATGCACTGGTCAGCCGTACCCCGCAGACCATGATCCTGGACTTTGGCGGGGTGGGATTTATGGATTCATCCGGCGTGGGGCTGATCCTGGGCCGCCAGCGCATTGCCCGCACGCTGGGCACGGCCCTGCGGGTGCAGCACACGCCGTCCCAGATGGCAAAGGTGCTGCAGCTGGCCCGCATCCCCTGTACGGACACAGAACAGAAGGAGGAATGACTCTATGAAAGCGGAAAATACGACAAAGCTCCAGTTCGACTCCCTCAGCGTGAACGAAAGCTACGCCCGGGGCGCTGCGGCAGCCTTTCTTGCCCGGTACGACCCCACCGTGCCGCAGCTGGCCGACATCAAAACGGCCGTGTCCGAAGCGGTGACCAACTGCATCGTCCATGCCTACCCGGATCACATCGGGCCGGTGGTCATGAGCATCGCGGTCTATCCCGGCCGGGAGGTGCATATCACGGTGTCGGACAAGGGAGTGGGCATCCCGGATATCCCGCAGGCCATGGAACCGCTGTTCACCACCGGCAACCCGGAGGAACGCTCCGGGCTGGGCTTTGCGGTGATGCAGAGCTTTATGGATAAGGTCAAGGTGACATCCAGACCCGGCAAAGGAACAAAGGTGCTGCTCATCAAGCGTCTGGCCCAGCGGGAATGATACATAAACAGGAAAGGCGGGCAGAAGCATGGTATCCGATAAGACCCGGAGGGACGCATTCATTGAACAGAACCTTGGACTGGTACACGCCTGCGCGGGGCGCTTCCGTGGGCGCGGCATGGAATACGATGATCTGTACAGCGCCGGATGCATGGGTCTTGTCAAAGCCTGCGATCACTTCGACGAAAACCGCGGCGTCTGCTTTTCCACCTATGCGGTGCCGGTGATCCTGGGCGAGATCAAAAAGCTGTTCCGGGACGGCGGCACCGTCAAGGTGAGCCGGTCTCTCAAGGAGCTTGGCATGCGGGTGCAGGCGGCACGGGAACATCACATGAAGCTCTGCGGCACAGAACCAACTCTCTCACAGCTGGCAGAAGAACTGGATGAACCGGTGGAGAACATCACCCTTGCCATTCAGGCGGCACAGCCGGCCATGAGCCTGACCCCGGAAAATACAGAGGATGGAGACCGGCAGCTGGATATCCCGGTGGATTCTCCGGAAGAAACACTGGCCGAGCGCATCAGTCTGGAAGAGGTGCTCAGGGCTCTGCCGGAACAGGACCAGCAGCTGATCCGGCTGCGCTTTTATGGGAACAAGACCCAGAGCGAGACCGCGAAGGTGCTGCATACCACGCAGGTGCAGATCTCCCGGCGGGAACGCAGGATATTATCCCTGCTCCGGCGCCGCCTTTTGGAAGATTAGGTGTCATAATTTCCAGATTGAAAGGAAAAAACTGGGCAAAATGTAAAAAGCCGGATTTTTCAAAAAAATATGAAGAAAAAGCTTGCTTTTTGTAAAGGGCTGTGCTAAAATACATTACTGTCAGGCGGACGTCCGACAGAATGAAACAGTTCAGAACAGACGTCCTAACGTGAAGAATCGATGAGTTTCGACAAGAAACTCAAAAATAATTCAAAAAAGTGCTTGACAACTTATCACGAAAGTGATAAAATAAATAAGCTATCAGCCGCAAGGCTGAGGCGCTACAGGACCTTGAAAATTGAACAATATCGAAAAACTTGTAAGGAACCTTTATGTGT
>ERZ1027099.85-NODE-85-length-58296-cov-10.403358_pt1 | contig 58296 bp, 33 predicted proteins | sample MGYA00519408_ERZ1027099 | MGnify/ENA primary metagenome ERZ1027099 (study PRJEB26926, sample SAMN06164646) | human gut metagenome | biome: ENVO:00009003; feature: ENVO:2100002; material: ENVO:00002003 | host: Homo sapiens | place: USA | collected 2012 ...
AGATTTCTGCCTGTCTCGTGGGCTCGGAGATGTGTATAAGAGACAGTTATAATACGACTTTAATACCACCACCAAACGTACGGTTTGTCGGAGCCGCACCAAATTCACCAATTTCAGACAAGATGTCATTACCATAATTCGTACCTTCCGGATCTACGTAGTTGTTCTTTTTCGGGGTCCACATAAATAAATTACGTCCGATCAAACTAACTTGAACCATAGAGAATGGGGTTTGTTTCAACCATGCTTTCGGCAAAGAGTAAGAAAGTGTAATCTCCCTTAATTTCAAGTAATCTTTAGGTAAAATCCAATTTCTATACTGAGCGTAGTTGGAGGCGTTATTATAGTAGGTATTAACAGCGCTAGAAGCACCTCCCCAATGTACGATAGGTATATCATTCTCTACGTATTGACCATTTACGACTTTCACGGAATTAGGAACCACAAATGGTTCACGATTATTAAACACCGTATAAGTAGAGTTTCCGGCAAATGTAAGCAATTGAGAGGTATATGAATAGAACTCACCGCCATTACGCCAATCTAATACCGCTGATAAAGTAATCCCTTTCCATGTGAAATGCGTATTAAAGCCCATCAAGAAATTAGGAGTAGACGTTCCTACGATCTCTTTCTTGCTAGCATCAATTGTCGGCATACCGTTATTATCAACGATCACCTTACCATCATCAGTCGTGGCCAAAGCCGGAACCTTGAAAACGCCCAAAGGCTGACCTACTTCCGCGACGAAATCCACTTGATAGGAACTTGTCAATTTATACTCAGTTACATCATCCCATAACTCTTTCACCTCACTCCAGTTCTTACTGAAAGTAAAACCTAATCCCCACTCGAAATCTTTCGTACGAACAGGAATGCCATTCACTGCCAACTCGACACCTTGATTCGCAATCTTACCTACGTTGCGGGTCATAGACGTATAGCGAGACTCCGGAGCCAAACTAGCAGATATTATCTGATCTTTCGTACTCTTATTATAATAAGCAGCATCAATATCCAAGCGATTGTTAAACAAATGCGTTGTTAAACCGAACTCCCATTCTGTCGTGATCTCCGGACGAAGATCCATACTCGGCAAACGATTATACTCTGTCAAGCCTAATGTATTATTAATAGGTAAATATAAATCTCCAAAACCTAAACTGATTTGAGTCGGTGTAAAATAACTGCTAGTACGGTAAATCGGGGCATCGTTACCAGTCTGTCCCCAAGCTGCACGAACCTTCAAGAAATTCAGATAATCAGATTTCAAATCCTCAAACATATCCGTGATGATCAATGAAGTATTCACGCCACCATAGAAAAAGCTATTATTTCCTTGAGGTAAAGTAGATGACCAGTCGTTACGAATAGAAGCATTCACAAACCAGAAATTCTTGTAACCAAACTCACCTTGAGCGAACAAACCAACCAAACGGCGTCTATCAGAGTAAGTCGTAGTCATGGGCTTATCAACACCATTCGCTAGGTTAAACCATCCCGGTTGCTCCAAACCATACAGATAAGATTTCAAATAAGAACTCGTTTGTTGATTCAAGTTCCATCCAATCATACCATTCAAAGCGATATCCTCACCGATTTTATAATCCGCGTTTAAGAAAGCGGTCGCATCAATTTGCTCCACCTTGTCACGACGTTCCGTATAAGTACCGGGCTGCTGCTTCTTACCACCTAATTCACTCCAAGACCCTGAAGCGAAAGTCACTTTTTCATTCCATCTCTTTTGAGTAGCGTTCGTAAAGTCACCACCTAAACGTCCAACCGCCTTCAAACCTTTCATAATCTCAAAAGCAAGCTCGATCTTACCATAGACACGGTCGTCTTGATATTTATTACGATTATGATCTAACACCCAATATGGATTCTCCGCATAAGCTGTATAGAAGTTATCCGTATTAAAATAAGGATTCGTATAATCTTTCATTGAGCTAATATCTACATCCACGGCATGTTGCAAAATCTCAGAAAACATCGTTGCACCATCATCTCCTTGGCCAGCAGCAGCTTGTGTGATATCTTTACGGACATAGTTCAAGTTTAATTCCGCAGAAAAACGTTTATATTTCATATTACCTCTTAACGAGATTGTATTACGAGCATATGAATCAGCGTCACCCGGTAATACACCGTCAGACTTCACATTTCCATAGGAGGCAACAAAACCAAGTTTATCATTACCCATACGAATCGAGACGTTATTATTCGTTTCAAAACCAGTTTCATAAAAATCACGAAGATTGTTCTTTACATACGAGAAAGGCTTAGAAAGCGGAGTTAATAAACCTTCTGAGCCGTCTGAGTAAGGTCCCCAGATATGATCACGACCATCCAAAACCGGTCCCCAAGAACCATTCTCCATAGGTCCGAAAGATCCCCATCCTTGTCCGAAACGATCTTGTGTTTGAGGAACACGCAATACGCTAGATCCCATAAATGAGCCATCGTACGTAACAGAAAGCCTCTCTGCCCCAGCCCGTTTTGTTGTCACCATGATAACACCATTAGCAGCCCGGCTACCATAAAGGGCAGTAGCGGAAGCACCCTTCAAGACTGTTACAGACTCAACATCCTCTGGGTTAATGTCATTAGCTTGGTTACCAAAATCCACGGAGTTAGAGAAAGAATCCTCACCTTGGAAATCATTCATAATAGGCACACCATCCACCACATATAAAGGTTGATTAGCACTGAAAGAACTGATACCACGCACGATTACTTTCTGAGAAGAGCCTGTAGCACCACCGCTAGTAATATTCAAACCCGCAACCTTACCAGTCAAGCCTGACATCACAGATCCAGACTTCGCCGCGTTCAAATCTTCACTCTTCACAGTAGAGGCCGCATAGCCCAACGCCTTTTCCTGCTTTTTCATACCAATCGCAGTTACGACAACCTCCTCAAGATTCTGGGTACCAGACTGAAGGACTACCCTCAACACATCTTGTACCGGAACCTCACGAGCAATCATACCCACATAAGAAATTACCAGAGTCTTCGCGGAACTTGGTACATCCAAACTGAACGCACCATCAAAATCCGTTACTGTACCTGTAGTAGTACCCTTGACTATTACAGACGCACCAATAATCGGTTCACTGTCTTCGGCGGAAATAACAGTACCTGTCACTTTCCTCGTCTGAGCTGTGGCCAATCCAATGCCTAAAACTAGGCAAAGTAAAAGATAAGTCAACTTCTTCATAGACACACTCTTTTTTTGTTTAACTTACATATAATTAATTCGCAATAGATTTATAGCAACATGGAAATTAAGGTTCGGACAAATGCAAATGTAACAATAAATTTATTATAACAAATAAATAATTAAAAAATTTCAATAAAATAACAAGAAAAGATAAACGGGGTAGAAAATTTGGAGACTTTTTTAGCCCCTAATTTAAATATTATAAGATATACACAAGAGATTACGGCTTACATCAAGTATAAAGAATTACATATTTAACACTTTGAAAGATAAAAATATACATAAAATAATAGCGAACGATTCCTGCGTACATCATGATTTTCAGATTATAACAAGGTTCCGCGAAAACTAAGTAATAATAAAAAATAACCTATTATTCATAGGTTCCGCGAAGACTCTGGTATTCTCTTATGTGGGAATGGTGGCGAAAGAAGTTCCTATCGAGCCTGTAATGAAAGTGGAGCTACAATCAGGGGCACAGAACCTAAGTGAAGTCGTCATTACGGCCATGGGTATCTCCAAAGAGAAAAAAGCTTTAGGTTATGCGGTACAAGATGTAAAATCTGATGAGTTAACGCAAGCGGCAAATTCCAGCCTATCGGGAGCCTTACAAGGAAAAGTCTCCGGATTAGAGATTAAGCCATCTAGCGGTATGCCCGGCGCTTCTTCTCAGATAACGATTCGTGGAGCCCGTTCATTTACGGGGGATAACTCTCCTCTATATGTTGTAGATGGCATGCCTATTTCTTCTGCCGCAGACATGAGTACTTACGATAGCGTTAGCGGAGCAGATTATGCGAACCGAGCAGTCGATATCGATCCTAACGATATCGAGAGCATTAACATCCTGAAAGGACAAGCAGCTTCCGCCTTGTATGGTATCCGTGCCTCTAATGGTGTAATCGTTATTACAACAAAAAGTGGTAAAGGGGCAAAAAAAGGGAAACCACAAGTATCGTTTTCTTCTAACTTGAGTTTTGACAAGATTTCCAGAAAACCTCATCTTCAGAACATATACGCTCAAGGTAGTAACGGTAAATTCAATCCTAACGCTTCAACTAGCTGGGGACCTAAAATCTCAGAATTACCCAATGATCCTACCTACGGAGGAAATACAGATAATACATACACCAAGCAATCGGGCAAACATGAAGGTATGTATTACGTTCCTCAACGTGCCAATGCGGGAATGGATCCATGGACTACTCCACAAATTTATGATAATATAGGAGAGTTCTTTGATTTAGGTACGACTTGGAACAATTCATTAAATGTCGCACAAGCATTGGATAGAGGCTCTTATTCCTTTTCTTTGGGTAGTACTACCCAAGATGGTATAGTCCCTACTACAGGTATGGATCGTTACAATGTAAAATTAACAGCGGAATCCCGATTGGAAGAGCATTGGACTACCGGTTTTTCCGGAAACTTCGTGAATTCAAAAATCCAAAAATCTACCGGAGCTAATGACGGTATCGTGGCGACTGTATATCCCGCACCCGCTCATTATGATTTAGCAGGTATACCATCCCATTATGCCAATAATTTATACCAACAAAATACGTATCGCGGTACAGGGGGATTCGACGCTGCCTATTGGTCTGTCAACAACAATGAATTTACAGAAAAGACCAATCGTTTCTTTGGTAACGCATATGTAAACTTCGGTACAAAATTCAATACCGAAAATCATAAGTTAGATGTAAAATATCAAATGGGTGTAGATGCTTATACCACCCATTATCAAGATATTTGGGGATATGGACATGCGAACGGAAAAGGACAGATAGAAAACTCGGGATGGACAACAACAACGTTCAACTCTCTATTAACCGCGACTTACGCATGGAAGATCTCCGAAGCTTGGGACTTTGATGCCTTACTGGGTAATGAGATCGTACAAGACAATAATAAATATTACTGGCAATATGGTGGTACATATAATTTCCCGGGATGGAATCACATCAATAACACCGTAACTAAAGATAATGAAGAAAAACAGAGCAGCCAACGTACAGTAGGTTTCTTTGGCAGTCTTTCTGCTTCGTATAAGAATATGTTATATTTAAATGTTACGGGCCGTAATGACTATGTATCTACAATGCCGGCAGGCAACCGCTCATTTTTCTACCCTTCCGTATCGGTAGGCTGGATATTGACAGAATTAGAACCTTTAAAGAACGAAATCGTAAATTACGCGAAAATCCGTGCTTCGTACGCTGAGGTTGGACAAGCCGGGAAATACTATCAGAACTACTATACGACTCCTTCTTTTGGTGGAGGATTTTATAGCGGGACACCTTTGATGTATCCTATCGATAGTCAAAATGCTTTCACAGAATATGGGATCGTGTATGACCCCAATTTGAAACCTCAAAATACTCGTTCTTATGAACTAGGAGCGGATATTAGTTTCTTCAACAATTTGGTATCGATTAATTACACTTACTCTCGCCAAAATGTAAAAGATCAAATTTTCGAAGTACCATTAGCATCATCCACGGGATCAAGCAGTTTTATGACAAATGGAGGAAAGATTCACACGAACGCTCATGAGTTAACGGTGAATATCAATCCAATCCGTTTGAAGAATGTAGATTGGAATATCGGAATCAACTGGAGTAAGATCGATAATTATGTAGATGAATTGGCTCCCGGAGTAGAAAGTATCTTCTTAGGCGGATTTACGACTCCTCAAGTACGTGCGGGTATTGGTGATAAATTCCCGGTAATATACGGAGTCTCTTACGCAAGAGACGATAACGGTAACTTGATTGTCGACGAGGATGGAGTTCCCATGGCTGGTAAAGATGATGTAATCGGTAAAGTCTCTCCTGATTTCATCCTTGGTTTCAATACAAATTTACGTTTGTGGAAATTCAACATTAGCGCTGTATTCGACTGGAAGCAAGGAGGACAGATTTATTGTGGAACAAATGGTCTTCTTGACATGTATGGTGTAAGTAAAAACACTGAAAATCGGGAAGGATCATTCATTGTTGAAGGAGTTAAGGAAGACGGCTCCAAAAACACGACACCTATATCCGGAGCGAACGAGATGCAACATTATTATGAGACGATCAATAATATCAACGAGTCTTCCGTATATAATAGCTCGTTTATTAAGTTAAGAGAATTAGCTGTTAGTTATCCTGTATTCCAGAAAAAATGGTTAGAAGTCAACTTGAATGTTTTCGCAAGAAATATCTTGGTTTGGTCCGAACTTGCTAACATAGACCCGGAATCCACTCAAGGAAACACGAATATGGCTGGTTCTTTTGAACGTTTCTCATTACCAACAACTTCTAGTTACGGTTTTGGTCTAAATGTTAAATTCTAAAATGATTACTCATATGAATAAATATAAGTTAACGCGTGGATTATTGGCTCTGGCATTGCTGGCAGTTCCTATGATTTCTTGTACAGATAGCGTAATGGACGATATTAATGTAGACAAAAATCACGCACAGGATGTACAAGCCAAATTTATTGTAACAGACTTGATCACTTCTACCGCATTCAGCACCGTAGGAGGCGATTTCTCTACTTATGCATCTGTATATATTGAGCAAGAAGCAGGTATTCATAATCAGTTATTCAATGCCGAGACTCGAAATGGAGAACCATCTTCAACAAATACTTATAACAATGTATGGTCTTCTACCTATACCAACCTAAAGAACGCTAAAACAGTAATAGCTAAGTGTTCCGGAGAAGGAGAAGAAGCAGGTAACCAAATCACGCTAGGAATCGGACAGTTTTTCGCCGCCTATAACCTAGCGGTACTTACCGATTTATTTGGAGATGTGCCTTGGACAGAAGCTTGCGATATGAATATTAGCATGCAGCCTAAAATAGACTCTCAAGAATCTATTTACAGCGACATCTTTAAATTAATAGATGACGCTATCAGTAATTTCGATGGTACAGATGCCATGGGAGCGGTAGGAACAAATGATCTGGCTTATGGGGGCAACGGAGGTAAATGGAAAAAAGCGGCTTACGCCTTAAAAGCCCGATTGACAATGCATCTCTTAAATAGAGCATCGGACAAGACCGCTTCATTGAACACTGTCCTAGATTGCATATCTAAATCGTTTGAATCTTCAAGCGAAGAGTTAAAATTTAATTTCTATGATGGTGTTACCAATATCAATCCTCTATTTGGGTTCTGCTTTACTCGTGATGCTCTAGCCGCTAGCCAAAGTATAGTGGAAAAGTTTGTAGAACGTAACGATCCGAGGGGAACACGTGCCTTTATGGACCCGGACTGGGTACAACGTGAAGATCCTTCAGAGGTTAACGCCGCACCAAACGGGAAGCCTGAACAAGTGCAATTCACATACGACACTTCCATATTTTATGGCTCTTCTTTAGCTCCGACAATGATGCTAAGTTATCATGAATTATTATTCCTGAAAGCAGAAGCTCTTTGTCGATTGAATAAAAAAGACGAGGCTGAACCAATACTAAAAGAGGCGATACAAGTAGCATTTAATAACATGAATCGTTCTATCCAAGCAACGATCAATTGCCCGGATTTATTAAATTATGGAGGGGCTACAGCAAAAGCCGATCTAACAGAAGAGGTTGCCGCTGAATATTTTGATAAGAACGTAAAACCGTTATTCGAGGCTAACCCGCTGAAAGAAACCATGATCCAGAAATATCTTGCTTTCTTTGGCGCATCAGGTGAGGCTGTCGAGGCTTATAACGATTATCGTAGATTAAAAGCGGAGGGTGAAGACTTTATCACATTAAAAAATAAAGGTAAATTCCCATTACGCTTCATTTATGGCTCTGGTGACGCAACAGCAAATAACAATATCAAGGAAGCTGTTGGCGATGGCCAATATGTATACAGCGAACCGGTCTGGTGGGCGGGTGGTAGCCGTTAAATGACCTTATAAATTCATAGTTATGATTTTTTCAATTCATACTTATCTTTTGAAAAATCATAACTATGTTTTTTTCAAGTCCTTATAAGGATAATTTACGCATGCTTCACTAGCTCGAACCGCTTGTCTACGCAAGCAGGTAATTCATGCGGGTAATGGGTTACGTAAATCAAGGTTTTCCCCGGGCGATCGCAGAATTGCTCGATAATAGCAGCCGCCTTTTTCTTATTGCTCACATCCAGACCGTGGAGAGGCTCATCTAATATAATTAAATCGGGATCTTTCACGAAAGCTCTCGCTAATAAAGCCAAACGTTGTTCTCCCGATGATAAGGTCAAGAATAAACGGTCTTTCAAATGTTCGATGCCAAAAACTTTCATCCACTCCAAGGCTACCGTTTCTTGCTCCGCATTACACTTACGAAACAAGCCGATCGAATCGAAAAAGCCGGAACCGACAATATTCAAGGTAGGGACATTCTCTTTATAATATAAGTGCATCTCCGGCGATACATATCCGATACGCTTCTTGATATCCCAAATACTTTCCCCGGAACCTCTCTTTCTATCAAACAAATACAACGTATTCGCATACGACTGGGGATTATCCGCGTAAACCAAACTCAGCAAGGTAGATTTACCAGCGCCATTCGGACCGAATAACGCCCACTTCTCCCCGTTCTTGATTTCCCAATCCAAATCTTTCAAGATCGTACGGCTACCATAGCGTATTTTCACATGTTCCATGCGTAAAGTCACCTCATGTAAAGAGGCTATCTTGTTCATATCCACAGGTAAACGAACCTTACCAACTTCCTCGCATGCATGAATGCCTTCCGTTGGAAAAAGACGGGCGATTAATTCCGTATCCGACATAAACTCCTCTCGAGTCAGCGGAGGCAAGCAAGTACGATCATGGATAGGCAATACATGCGTGATCATTGCCGGTATGTCATTGGGGTTAGATAATAACAAGACAACTTGAACACCATTCAATTTTGTCATTTGCCCTAGCATCTCTACCAATAAATCCCGGGAAGGAGCGTCTAAGCCGATAAAAGGATTATCCAAGATCAAGACACGAGGACGGCTAAGCAACGTCCGGACAATCAAGAATTTTCGTAATTCACCACTTGATAAGAAGATCAACCGCTTAGGCAATAAATCCTCTATACCGAAAAGAGTCAATATCTTCGCTAAATTATCAGAGCCGGCATATTCCTTCAACAATTCCTCGACAATAGGCATCTCCTCCGTCTCTGTCGAATGCCAACGCTGTTGGTAATAAGAATTCCGGCAATCCGCCAACGAATAAATATCCTTAAACGCTATGCTCTTGATAAAGTCACTCACCTTACCATCCCCGGAGAACACGACCTCACCTTCCTTAAAAGCGAATTTACGCTGCATAATATCCGCTATCAAGGTTTTACCAGCGCCATTCGGACCGATTACAGCCCATTGCTGTCCTTCATCAATTCTCCAATTCACGGGTGCCGTAAACCGCAATTCCGGCAAACGAGTAACGATATTCTTAATATCGACCACCATCATTCCTTCTTTTTCCATCTTTTTTCTAAATAAGCCGGACAAAGGTACATAGTTTATTTAAAAATGACAGCATAATGACAAAAAAAGGGGCCACTCATCACGAGCAGCCCCTCTATAGTATACAGGCACTTGGTATGTCTATGTTAACTAGTAGTTAATGAACGCCTGTACGTGTATCCCACCACATTTGTTTACCCCACAAATTATCCACGACTTCCGCATCGAACGGAGCGCAATTCGCATTGTTCAAATTACGTTCCTTATCAGGATACGGAGAGCGGAACGGGGGTACGTTATGATTAGAATAGTTTGCCGGACGGCCCGGAGCCGGATACAAGTTGTCTGGCACGCCTGTACGGCGATACAATGACCAACCTTCCATTCCTTGCTTGAACATGGCAACCCATTCCTCATAATAAATCTGTTTCTTATCATTCGTGAACTTACCCGCATTCGCAAGGTAATCCGCTATATCTTCGGCAGATACGCTATTCTCTTCCATGGAATAGGTAACAGCCTTATTGTATGCGTCCTCTGCGGAGATTCCGGTATTCCATCCCAACATAGATGCCTCAGCGACACAGAACCAAGGCTCAGCGACACGCATATAAGGAGAAAAACCAGCCAAGTCCGTGAAGAAACGTGCTCCCCAAATGGAATATTTAGAAGCTACCGCATTCGCTTTCGCCCCGATCGTATAACCTACATACTTAGGCTCACCGGCCTCCACACTTTCTTTTGTGGGTTGGAAATAAGATGAGCGACGAGGGTCCTCACGTGTATTCATATGATCCACTATCACGTCTGCGGCACAATACTCCGTCTTACGTGTACGATAACCGTCTGCCATCGGTTCGTAATAGTTGGGGTCTGTTCCGATCCACCAGAAGAAAGCATTATCATCGTTGCTTTCCATGATCGGATACTTAGTGGGATTACCCATGACTTCCTCTACGGTCTCCTTAGCCAATGCCGGGGAAACCTCTGAGATACGCATCGCTAAACGAAGACGCATAGAATTACAATATCTCTGCCACTTCTCGATATCACCACCGAATAACAAGTCTCCCTCGCCTAAATCATCACTACCACCATCGGCAAAGCCATCCGCAGCTTCCTTCAACGTAGCCAATAAGCCCGGATAAATATCCTCTTGCTTATCGTATTTCGGCTGCAAGACCCCATCTGTCATCTTAGCGGCATCCGTATAAGGGACATCCCGCCAACGATCCGTGGCCACCTGCATCAAATGAACCTGCATAACCTTCGATACGTTCAGCATATTAGGAGTCTCATTAAACGTGGCACGCTTCTCGATATCTTTCAGGTTATTCAATATACGATACAAATACTCCCAGTTCGTATCCTGTACACCCGTACGGAAATTATAGCGGGATTCGTCGATATAAGTCATCTTCGAAGCATATCCGCAAAAAGTCATCGGCTCATCCATCGCGAACCACCGATCATACAGACGATAGGATGTGTAATATAAAGAATACGCCAGAAGATTCGTCGTAGGCACATCCGTAGGGCTATCCGGGTCTGTATTGACCTCCTCAAACGAATCGGTACACGAGCTACCGAATACAGTAGCGCCGACCATCATAGCCATCATGAAATTCTTGATATATCTTTTCATATTAAATTCCTCAGATTAATGTTGATTAAAATGTTACACCTAACTTAAGACCAAAGCTACGAGAAGGAGGATAAGAGTTGGACTCAAAACCTACACCAGAGTTGAATCCTCTGCTTGTAGCCGCAGTCTCGGGGTCATCACCTCCGGTACTTGTAGACTCCGGATCAATATGAGCGATATTTGACTTATGCACCCAAAGCAACGCCAAGTTCGTACCAACCAATGATACATGAGCGGCCTTGATACATTTAGTCTTCTCTAGAATTGATTTCGGGAAATTATACGTCAGGTGAGCCTCACGCAATTTCAAGTAAGAACCATCGAATACCGACATCTCACAAATCGTATAATAATTGTAGAAGAAGTCCTCCGCGTTGACAGCGACATCATTAATCTTACCATCAGCGGTCTTGAAGACCTTGTCCGTCATATAATTCTGGCCAAGTACGACGCCATTCTCACGCAAATCGCCTTCTGCCGTGTGTTTCAAGATACCTGTCTGAGAACCGAATGCTTGTGTAACAGAATACACGTCACCGCCCAAACGGAAATCCAATAAGAAACCGAAGCTCCAATCCTTATAAGAGAACTCATTGCTGAAACCAGCCAACCACTTCGGCGTAACATCACCGATCTCTTTTCCAGCCTCGTAGACAGGAATACCATCCTCTACCAAGATCGAGCCATCCTCATTATATACGTAACCAGTACCTACCAAAGTACCCCAGCTCTTACCGACCATCGCATAGTTCTTCACGCTCCAGCTACTACCGATTTGGTAAGCGTCCAAGGACTGTCCGGTAACGGGATCTGTATAAAGCTCATCAATTCGGCTCTTATCCTTCGCCCAGTTCAACGTAGCCGTCCAGTTGAATCCCTTCGGATTCTTGATGATATCACCGGATACCTGCAACTCGACACCCTTGTTGCTGATCTTTCCAGCGTTGATATACATAGAGGTATAACCGGTAGAGGTAGCCACGTTCGCATTCATGATCTGATCGCTCGTCACCTTATTATAATATGCGGCATCAATATGCAAACGATTGTTGAACAAATTAGCCTCAACACCAACTTCCCAAGTCTTTACGCTCTCCGGACGAAGATTTGTAGGAGGAAGGATTGTCGGATTATAGAACAATGTAGTACCATTGAACGAAGAACTGATCAATGAATAATAAGCGTTCGAACGATACGGGTCCGTTGCGGAACCGATCTTTGCCCAACCACCACGCAATTTCAAGAAATTCAAATAATCGCCATTTTGCAATCCGGGGAATGTCTCGGTCAAGATCCAGCTACCACTGAAAGAAGGATAGAAGAAAGCGTCCTTGATCGTAGAGTCCCAGTCATTACGGACACTGACCTCGGCATAAGCCATATTCTTGTAGCCGATAGAGGCATTAGCGTATACAGAGTTTGAACGACGTTTCTCATGGTCGTTCAAGGTGTACGGGGTTCCATGAGCGTTCGCTACGGTAAACAATCCCTCCGCGGTCAATTCGTCCGCACCTGTCCCCATGATAGCTGTTTGATAATCACGATAGTTGGCTCCAGCCAAACCATTCAAGGCCCAATCACCGAAGTTCTTGTTCACGTAGGCGATAAAGTCCGCGTTAAACTCAGTCATCGAACGGTCGAAGCTACGGAAATATCCATTCGGATAGTCGATATTCCATAAAATACGAGAGAACTGATTAGAATCGTAATGATCCAAGCCCATACGACCTTCAAACTTTAACCAATCGGTCGGTTTGATATACAAAGAGGTCTTGCCATAGAAACGATTACGATCATAGCTATTGGTATTCTTATTCAATGTCCAATACGGATTCGCATGGAAAGACTGTATCCAGTTATAATGCGTATATTTTCCATACTCATCCACTTGATCCCAATTATTCTTCAAATCTTTCAAATCAACTTGACGACCAAACCACTGCATGATAGACTGCAAAGCATTCGTACTGTTATATCCCGTACCCGGCAAGTTCGCGCTTTTCGTGCGAATATAATTCGCGGACAAGTCGAAATCAATATACTTATTAAACGTCATTTTCGTGTTCACCGCCATAGCATAGCGCTTCTGATCAGTGTTCGGGGTCGTACCGCCTTGATCACGGAAAGATAAAGACGCGCGTGTAGACGTTTTATCCGTAGAGGCAGACAAAGCCACCGTATGATTCATAGAATAACCCGTTTGGAAGAAATTCTTGATATTGTCCGGGCTGGAAACCCAAGGAGTAGCCTGACGCACGCCATCGATCACCGGGCTATTGTATTGCGGCAAATTCAATCCGATATCCAAGCGAGGTCCCCAAGACTCATCTGCGTTATCGTTGATACCACTACCCATACCATCTACATAATTGTAACCATTCTCCAAGGCAAAAGCTTGATAATCGCCAGAATATCCCCCCGCTTGCGCTTCCTTCCAATCATACTCGGAAGCGTAATAGCCTTGTCCGTACTTATTCTGCAATCTAGGCAAATTATAAACCCGGTCAATCGTGATATCACCCTCATAAGAGATAGATACACCCTTGTCTTTCTTACCGGATTTAGTAGTAACCAAGATAACGCCATTACCGGCACGCATACCATACAAAGCGGCAGATCCACCCTTTAACACAGAGATAGACTCTATATCCTCCGGATTAATATCATTCAAGCCGGAACCCAAGTTTACAGTGGCACCTTTCGCGTTATCATTAGCGATAGGCACACCATCCACAACGATCAACGGTTGGTTATTACCAAAAGAGGAATTACCGCGAACCACGATATTCTGCGACGCACCAACCTGTCCACCTTGAGAAGTAATCTGCACACCGGCGATCTTACCGGAAAGTGAGGTCGCCAAGCTCTGTTGGCCAGCTTTTGTCAACTCATCAGATTTCACCTCTTGCAGGGCATAACCCAAGGCTTTCTTCTCACGAGTCAAACCCATAGCGGTTACAACCACCTCATCCAACGCTTTTGAATCCGAGTCCAAAACAACGTTGATCACGGATGCCACAGGTACTTCCTTCGTTTTCAATCCTACATAAGAAATAAAGATCATCTTAGCGTCTCTCGGTACATCTAAACTAAAGTTTCCCTCAAAGTCCGTAACCGTACCAATCGTAGTGCCTTTCACAACGACAGCCGCACCGATCACGGGTTGCTGATCTTCCGATGATATAACATTACCTGTTATCTTCATCGTCTGTGCCGTTGCGACTCCTATGCCTATAAACAAGCATAATAACAAAAAAGTCAACCTTCTCATAAACACACTTTTAATTTAACAATTAATTATTTAAATCAAAATTCACACATAACTTACCATAGTTTACGAAGAACTTAGTTTAAAACAGCAGGATTATACATGCATATATTTAAAATTACATTAAATTATTCACTTTACTTTTACATACAATCATACATGCACCTAATCTTCACACCGCAAATATAAAGAATATTTTCTGTTAAAAACAAATAATACCACAGTTTTATGTCGTCAAAATAGCAAAATATATTCCATAACGTCGTTTTTAGACCCATTAAACTAATATTTTGACACACAAGCAATATCATAATAACACAAAACCAATCAAGCAATAGGTAATTTTTAGTTAATCTATTTTACAACAATAAAGATTATGCAAGATTTTAATATCATTTTAACAAACTATTTGATTTTTGATAAAAAAAGAAGATTTCCTTAAGAATCATAGCATTTCAACCTATTTCGCTTTCACTTGTAAATAAAATCGTTCTTCGTAGACTATGTTTCTTCCAAAATAAATGAATACATTTGCCTCACGTAAATCTTTAAAACTAATAGCATGAAACATTTTCTTTTAGCCATGGCTACTTTATGGTGTGTGGCAGGTACATTCTCCTTATTCGCGGCGGATAACAATAAATGGAAGCCTCTCTTCGGTAAAAATCTGGAAAACGCCAACTACAATCCGGAAGTTTGGAGCGAGACTGATGGTGTGTTAGGTGCCGTGAAGGACGAGTCTATCTGGACAAAGGATGAATATGAGAACTTCGAGCTGGATCTTGATTTTAAGACCGACGTGGGCACGAACAGCGGAGTAGTCGTTTACTGTACGGACACGAAGGATTGGATACCCAACTCAGTAGAAATACAGATAGCGGACGACCATTGTGAAAAATGGGGAAACGGCAAGCCGTATGAGAAATGCGGAGCCATTTACGGACATCTAGGCGCCGTGCAAGACAAGGTAGTCAAAAAACCCGGAGAGTGGAATCATATGCGTATCAAATGCACCGGGCAACATATCATGGTTATCCTCAACGGAAAGAAAGTTACCGAAATGGATATGAGCAAATGGACTTCCGGCACCAAGAACCCGGATGGAAGCGATATCCCAAGTTGGTTGCCCAAACCTTTCGCCGAATTACCGACAAAAGGATTTATCGGATTACAAGGAAAACATGGGGATTCATTAATCTGGTTCCGTAATATCAAGATTCGGAGTCTTTGATAGACCTATTATATAATGTACGTGAGGGGCCATAAACAGCCCCTCATTTATTTAAAAGACTCTCGTCCCTTTTCCTTGGTGAATCTCCGAGGCTTGCGTAATAATCACCTGCTTCACCCCGGCGTCTATCGCTTGGTAAGCGTTTTCCAGCTTCGGGATCATGCCCCCTTGGATAATTCCTTGTTCTACATATCCCTTAAACGCTATACGATCGATTTCCGGTATCACGCTCTCATCATCGTTCTCGTCCAACAAAACGCCTTTTTTCTCGAAACAGAACATCAATGTCACCTCAAAATGTTTCGCCAACGCTTTAGCGGCTTCTCCCGCTATCGTATCAGCGTTCGTATTCAACATATGGCCTTGCTTATCATGTGTAAGAGGAGCCAGTACCGGCACGATACCTTGATGGATAAGAGAGGCTAGCAAATCGGCATTCACCTCTTTCACGTCGCCTACGAAACCATAGTCTACATCCTTCACGGGACGTTTATCCGAACGCATCAAGTTCATGTCCGCACCGGTCAAGCCTAAAGCGTTCACGCCCAACGCCTGCAAGCCCGCTACGATGTTTTTATTCACCAACCCGCCATAGACCATTGTCACGACCTTCAAGGTCTCGGCATCCGTAATACGGCGACCGTTCACCATCTTGCTCTCGATCCCTAATTGGGCGGCAAGCTTGGTAGCCGAGCGTCCTCCCCCATGCACCAAGACCTTATATCCCTCGATAGCAGCGAAATCGTTCAATAATTGACGAAGCGTTTCTTCTTCCTCAACGATCTTCCCTCCTACCTTTATCAAGACTAGTTTTTCCATACTTAATTCTTTTTTATAAAATTTTCTCGCCAAAGTTACTAAAAAAAGAAAGATTTGTATACATTTGCACTCGCAATGCGGTAGTAGCTCAGTTGGTAGAGCATCAGCTTCCCAAGCTGAGGGTCACGAGTTCGAGCCTCGCCTACCGCTCTATCAGGCATTAGGCGATTATCCAAATAAGGATGGTCGCCTAATTTTGTTTTATCTCCTCAATGCTCCTTCTAAAAGCAACGTCTGTTTCTCTAGCTAGAAACTAGAGTTTTGTGCAAGGGAAACTTCTGTTTCCTCATAGGAAAACTTTTGTTTTCCCTAGAAGAAACTAAAGTTTCTTAAAAAAAAATCCGCAAAAACTGCAACACTCTTATAATCAAAGACGTAACCAAGTTTCCTTTTCCCTTTATAATAAAAACAAAGCTATCTCTTTTCTCGACATAAAGCCATATGTTATGCTTAAACGATCTATACTGTTTAAGAAAAATAATCTACCTTTGCGTCAAATAATCAAGAAGAGAATGACAAAAAGCATATTTCTATTCCTGCTGGGGATTCTTTCCCTATCGGCGATAGCACAACCCAAACTGAGCGAGGAAGCCCGTATCAGTCTGATGACCAGCGCACCATACGATGAAGAGGTATTCACCGTGTACGGGCATGCCGCTCTACGCATATACGATCCCAAGCAAAATATAGATTATATATTCAATTACGGTATATTTGATTTCTCCAAGCCTAATTTTATCTACCGATTCGCTAAAGGAGAGACGGATTATAAACTGGGAGTAGCCGATTTCCAAGACTACGTGATCGAGTACCAAATGCGGGGCAGCGATATCACGGAACAAGTATTGAACCTCACCCAAGAAGAGAAAGAACATATATGGGATGCCCTGCTTATTAATTACAGGCCGGAGAACAGGGTATATCGTTATAACTTCTTCTTCGATAATTGCGCTACCCGCCCTGCCGCGATCTTGGAAAAGGAGATCAACGGGAGCGTCGATTATCAGTATCCCTATCAATCCCAGACCTTCCGGGATCTTATTAATTATTGTACCCGAAACCATCCGTGGCTCACATTCGGATGCGACCTAGCGCTAGGCAGCCCCACCGACCGGGAGGCCACCCAGCACGAGATGCTATTCCTCCCCCTTTATCTAAAAGAAGCGTTCGCTAAAGCCACCATCACGGGCCCGGACGGGACAATCCGCCCATTGGTGAGCGAGACCCACGTGATCGGAGCCGGGGAAGCCGACGAGCCGGAAAAAGATATCTGGGATTTATTCACTCCTTTAGTCTGCGCTTGGCTTCTGTTCGGAATCGTTTTAGGGCTTACTTGGATCGAATGGCGCAAAAAAAAATACTTCTTGTGGGTGGATTGTGTCCTTTTCTCGGTAGCCGGAGCCGGAGGTGTCATCCTCTTCTTTCTTAGCTTCATATCCGTCCATCCCTGCACGTGGCCGAACTGGTCTTTGGTATGGTTACAGCCGCTCGATTTGATCGCTGTTATTTTGTTTTGCGTAAAAAAGCTGAAGAAGGCTGCATATTACTATCATTTTATTAACTTTGCGGCGCTTACGCTGATGTTACTGGGATGGTATTTCATTCCGCAACATCTAAACAGTGCCTTTATTCCGCTTGTAGCCTCGATTTGGGTTCGTTCGGGTTGGGGTGTTTACAGAAAGATATGGAGAATCGGATGAGAAAAATTATAACGTCACTTATCGCTATCCTCGTGGTAACAAACCTTGAGGCGCAGCAACGTACCCCCAAATTGGTGGTATGTATTACTGTGGATCAGCTAAGGGGCGACTATATAGAATACTTTTATAATACATTTGGCGAACGTGGCTTCAAGCGTTTGATGAACGAGGGGTTGGTGTACAACAATATCCGCTTCGAGTTCTCGGACATAGACCAAGCCAGCGCATTCGCGACTCTTTTTACCGGAAGCAACCCTTGCTTCAGCGGTATCGCCGGAGATAAGACGTTTGATTTCGAGAAAGAGAAAGAGGTCTCGATCTTAAATGATCCCGAATATCTGGGTAATTACACGAAAGAGAATTATTCGCCCAAGAATTTATTCAGTTCCACGATCGGCGACGAGTTGAAAATCGCCTCTCAAGGAAGAAGCGACGTATATTCCATCGCCCCGGATGCCGAGAGCGCCATCCTTTCCGCCGGACATGCGGCGAACGGAGCTTTCTGGATGGATAACACCAACGGGAAATGGGCTACCACGACGTACTATAAGGGTATCCCTTGGTATGTAGACCGCTATAATAACGGCCCGGAATCCTTGGCGTCACGCTTGGAAACCATGGTATGGACTCCTACCCTTCCGATGGAGAAATACGATGCCTTTCCTTACGTATTGGATGATCTTCCTTTCCGCTATACGTTCAGCGAGAAGTTCGCGAACTGCTATCCGAACCTAAAGACCTCGCCGTTTATCAATAAGGAGATCAATCGTTTGGCCCTCCAGTTCCTAGAGTACGGAGGGTTTGGTACACGCAGTTGCCCGGATATGTTGTCTATCACGTACTACGCGGGCAATTACCGGGGTACGATGAGCAAGGAATACACCCGGGAGATTCAAGATACGTATTATCAACTCGATCAAGATATCGAGAAGCTACTGGATACGATCGACAAGAAAGTGGGCTTGGCCAATACATTGGTAGTCTTCACCGGTTCCGGTTATTATAAAAGCGAGGAGTCTTATCCGGACGGCCTGATGGTGAACGGTGGCGAGTTCCACCCGAAACGTTGTCTGGCCCTGCTTAATATGTACTTGATGGCCATTTACGGCCAACATACCAGTTGGGTACAAGGATACTACAATAACCAGATCTACTTGAACCGCAAGGCGATAGAAGACGCCAAGTTGGATTTGACGACTTTACAGAACAAGGCCGCCGAATTCATACAGGAATTTAGTGGCGTACAACTCGTCACCACGGGCAGAAGCTTGCTTACGGGCGACTGGAACGAGGGAACCGCCAAATTCCGTCAAGGTACGCACCATTTGAGACGGGGCGATCTGATCATCGAGTTGCAACCCGGTTGGAAAGTAAACCTCGACAATCCGAAAGAAAAAGTCAAGATTATACGCAATAATGCTGTTATCACCCCGCTGGTATTTATGGGCAACGGGTTGAAACCCCAACATATCTACCGCGAAGTCAAGGCCACTGAGGTAGCCCCCACGGTAACCCATGTGCTAAGAATCAGGCCACCAAACGCTACTCAAAGCCTACCGCTTTGGGAATTGAAAATTGGTAATTGAGAATTGAAAATTATCATAGAAGGGAAAGGTAGGTGGTTCTCCCCTAAGTATTTTATCTGAATTCAAATAACAAAGTAATAACAGACGATGATTGCTCATTGACAATCGGAAGTTGAACTCTCAATTTTCAATTTTCAATTTTCAATTTTCAATTATCAATTAACATAAGAATCATGGGATTTAATGAGTTTATGACGAAGCTGTTCGGCAATAAGTCGCAGCGTGACCTTAAAGAAATCACACCTTACGTAGATAAGGTAAAGGCCGTATATCCGTCAATCAAGGCACTCTCGAACGACGAGTTGCGTGCGAAAACAGATGAGATCAAACAACGTATCCAGGACTACGTAGCCGAGGAGAAAGCGCAAGTGGAAGAGCTTCGCAAAGGCATCGAGGATAAGGAACTGGAAGAACGTGAGGCGATCTGGGCCGAGGTAGATAAAATCGAGAAAGCCATCACGGACAAGATGGAAGTGGTACTGGAGCAATCCTTGCCCGAGGTATTCGCCATCATGAAAGATACGGCCCGCCGTTTCGCCGAGAATGAGGAAGTGGTAGTTACCGCTAACCAATTCGACCGGGATCTGGCCGCTCGTTTCGACTTTGTCCGCATCGAGGACGATAAGGCGATTTACGCCAATCACTGGAAAGCCGGTGGTAACGAGATCACATGGGATATGATCCATTACGACGTTCAGCTATTCGGTGGCGTCGTTCTTCATAAAGGTAAGATCGCCGAGATGGCGACCGGTGAAGGTAAGACCTTGGTGGCTACCCTTCCGGTATTTTTGAACGCCTTGACACGTAACGGTGTACACGTGGTAACCGTGAATGATTACTTGTCAAAACGTGACTCCGAATGGATGGGACCGCTTTATATGTTCCACGGGCTTTCCGTAGACTGTATCGACAAGCACCAGCCGAATTCCGAGGCTCGCCGTAAGGCTTATGAGGCAGATATCACGTTCGGTACGAACAACGAGTTCGGTTTCGACTACTTGCGTGACAATATGGCGATCAGCCCGAAAGACTTGGTACAACGCAAGCATAACTACTCCATCGTCGATGAGGTGGACTCCGTATTGATCGATGACGCTCGTACGCCGCTGATCATCTCCGGACCGATCCCTCGTGGCGAGGAACAATTATTCGAGCAATTCCGCCCGAACGTGGAGGTTGTCGTGAACGCGCAGAAAGACCTTTGCTCCAAATTATTGATCGAGGCCAAAAAGAAAATGGCTAGCGACGACCAGAAGGTCGTTGAGGAAGGCTCTATCCTTCTGTACCGCTCCTTCAAGGGATATCCCCGCAACAAGGCGTTGATCAAGTTCTTAAGCGAGCAAGGCGTAAAAGCTCAAATGTTGAAGACGGAAGAATATTTCATGTCCGAGAATATGCGCCATATGCACGAGGCGACCGATGAGTTGTATTTCGTGATCGACGAGAAGAACAACAGTATCGAATTGACAGATAAAGGTATCGACCTATTGACCGGTAAGACGGACGACCCGACCTTCTTCGTACTTCCCGATATCACTTCCCAATTATCTCAATTGGAGAACATGACAGGAACCGAGGAAGAGAAACAAGCTCAAAAGGACGAGATCTTGGCGAACTATTCCGTTAAGAGCGAGCGTGTACATACCATCAACCAGTTGTTGAAAGCTTACACCTTATTCGAGAAGGATGATGAGTACGTGGTTATGGACAACAAGGTTATGATCGTTGACGAGCAGACGGGTCGTATCATGGACGGACGTCGTTATTCCGATGGCCTGCACCAAGCGATCGAGGCTAAGGAACGTGTAAAGGTAGAGGCCGCTACACAAACATTCGCCACGATCACCTTGCAGAACTACTTCCGTATGTACCATAAGTTATCCGGTATGACCGGTACGGCGGAGACGGAAGCAGGCGAGTTCTGGGATATCTACAAATTGGACGTAGTAGTGATCCCGACCAACCGACCGATCGCCCGTAACGATATGAACGATCGTATCTACAAGACAAAACGTGAGAAATATAACGCTGTTATCGAGGAAATCGTTCAGCTGACGGAGGCAGGCCGCCCGGTATTGGTGGGTACGACATCCGTAGAGATCTCCGAGTTATTGAGCCGTATGCTTACGATGCGTAAGATCCAGCACAATGTATTGAACGCTAAGTTGCACCAGAAAGAGGCCGAGATCGTGGCCTTGGCGGGTCAAAAAAGTACGGTTACGATCGCTACCAACATGGCCGGTCGTGGTACCGATATCAAGCTATCTAAAGAAGTTAAGGATGCCGGCGGTTTGGCGATCATCGGTACGGAACGCCATGAGAGCCGTCGTGTAGACCGTCAGTTACGTGGTCGTGCCGGACGTCAGGGAGACCCGGGTTCATCCGTATTCTTCGTATCACTGGAAGACGATTTGATGCGTTTATTCGCTTCCGAGAAGATCGCCGGCTTGATGGATAAGCTTGGTTTCAAGGAAGGCGAGGTTCTGGAGCACAATATGTTGAGCAAGTCCGTAGAACGTGCCCAGAAAAAGGTAGAGGAAAACAACTTCGGTATCCGTAAACGTCTGTTGGAATACGACGACGTGATGAACTCACAACGTAACGTAATCTACACCCGCCGTCGCCACGCCTTGATGGGAGAGCGTATCGGTCTGGACGTATTGAACACGATTTACGATACTTCTACGGCTATCGCCGATCAACACGCCGAGGACTTCGAGGGCTTCAAGTTAGAATTGTTCAAGACATTCGCCATGGAAAGTCCGTTCACGGAAGACGAATTCAAGAGCATGAAACCGGAGCAACTCGTAGAGAAATTGTTCGAGGAGGCATTGAAGACTTACAAACGTCGCATGGAACGTATGACGCAAGTCGCTCACCCGGTCATCAAGCAAGTGTACGAGAATCAAGGAGCGATGTACGAGAATATCATGATCCCTATCACGGACGGCAAGCGCATGTATAATGTATCTTGCAACCTGAAAGAGGCTTACGACACGGAATGTAAGGCAATCGTTAAATCCTTCCAGAAATCAATCGTATTGCATATGATCGACGAGGGATGGAAAGAGCATCTACGTGAGATGGACGAGTTGCGCCACTCTGTACAAAACGCTAGTTACGAGAACAAGGATCCTTTGTTGATCTACAAACTAGAATCTTACAACCTGTTCAAGACAATGGTAGACAACATGAACCGTAAGACAGCCGCCATCTTGATGCGTGGACAGATCCCGGTACGTGAGGAGCCGACCGAGGAGCAACGCCAAGCCATGCAAGCCCGTCAAGCGGCCGTAGCCCAGCAAGCGGCCCAAGCGATCGCCGAGGAAAGAGCCCGTCAACGTATCGCCGTACAAGAGGCCGCCCCGGAGAAGCACGAGGATATGAGCCGTTACCGCACGGAGAAAACAGACTTGAGCGGAAACAACACCCAAGCCGAGGCACCTCAGCCGAAGCAAGCTCCGGTCCGTGCCGAGAAACGAGTAGGACGCAATGATCCATGTCCTTGCGGAAGTGGCAAGAAATACAAGAACTGCCACGGACAAGGTTTATAAGGAACAAGAAATAAGATAAAAAAAGAGGGACAGAATACCAATCTGTTCCTCTTTTTTGTATATTGCAGGCATATAAACCCATTAAATGCTACCATTATGATTATTGGAATTCCAAAAGAAATCAAGAACAACGAGAACAGGGTAGCTCTTACTCCCGCCGGAGCCAAAGAGTTGGTGAAAAGAGGTCATACCGTGTATGTACAACACACGGCTGGTATAAACAGTGGTTTCGCCGATGATGCCTATGTGGCGGCAGGGGCCCGGATACTCCCGTCCATTGAAGATGTATATGGAATTGCCGAGATGATCGTAAAAGTAAAAGAACCGATCGCCAGCGAATATCCCTTGGTACGCAAAGGACAGCTTGTCTTCACCTACTTCCATTTCGCATCCGACGAGGCTCTCACCCTTGCCATGATAAAGAGCGGCTCCATCTGTCTGGCTTACGAGACCGTGGAGAACCCTGATCATACGTTACCCCTTTTGATTCCTATGAGTGAGGTGGCCGGACGCATGTCCGTACAGGAAGGCGCCCGTTTCCTTGAGAAACCGCAAGGTGGCAAAGGCGTATTGCTAGGTGGCGTGCCGGGCGTGAAACCGGGTAAGGTATTGGTTTTAGGCGGTGGCGTGGTAGGCCACAACGCCGCCTTGATGGCCGCCGGGCTAGGCGCCGATGTCACGATCGCCGATATCTCGCTTCCCCGCTTACGCTATCTGTCCGAGACGATGCCGAAAAACGTGAAGACGTTGTTCTCTTCCACGCATACGATCGAACAGGAATTACCCACAACCGATTTAGTGATCGGCGCCGTATTAATCCCCGGGGCCAAGGCCCCGCACTTGATCACCCGAGATATGTTGAAGTTATTAAAACCGGGCAGCGTATTGGTAGACGTAGCCATCGATCAAGGCGGTTGCTTCGAGACCTCCCATCCGACTACGCACGCCAATCCGGTTTATGAGATAGACGATATCCTCCATTACTGCGTAGCCAACATTCCGGGAGCGGTCCCGCAGACTTCCACATTAGCCTTGACCAACGCTACCCTGCCGTACGTGATCAAGCTTGCCGACAGAGGTTGGGAAAAAGCCTGCGAGGAAGATCCGGGCCTAGAACTGGGATTAAACATCGTGAAAGGAAAGATTGTCTACCCCGCCGTGGCTGAGGCTTTTCCTTCACTCAAAGCATAAGTTCCAATGAATCTTTCATTATTAGGGATTGCTTGCGGCAATCCCTTTTTTATGTTTTCTATTTTTATTGTTTTCTAAAAAACGTAAAATATCTTGGCTTCTTTTCCCGCACACCTTAACTTAGAGCACAAAATCAATTAAATTTAATAATTACCATGAAGAAAATTGTTTTATTAGTGGCTTTATGCCTATGTGTCGGAAATCTATTCGCACAAGACGCTGACAAATTAAGAGATGAAGGTGACGCTGCTTTGAAAGCAAAAGATTACGCTACCGTCGTAACAAAATACGGCGAATACTTGAAACAAAACAATTACCAAGACACCGCCCGTATCTTCAATTGCGGATACGCCGCTAATCAAGCGAAGAACTACGCCGAGGCCGCCAAGTATTTCGACATGGCCGTTAAGATGAACTACAACGTAGACGACTCTTATGTAGGCGAGGCTATGGCTTACCGTAACTTAAACAAGACAGAAGAATTCCTGACTACGGTAAAAGAGGGATTAAAAGTGATTCCCGATGGAAACAAGAATAAGACCAATCTGGAAAAGTTGCTTTACGGTTACTGCATCAAACAAGGACAAGCCGCCCAAAAGAAGGGAGATCTGGCCGGTGCCGAGAAAATGTACAAAGAGGTCCTAGCCGTATCGAACAAGGATTACCAGAGCAACGCTTACTACAGCCTTGGCGCCATGCTGTATGGCAACGGAGCGAAGATATTACAGGCCGCTACCCCGATCGCTACTTCCGAGCCGGATAAATACAACGCCGAGAAAGCGAAAGCCGACAAAGACTTCAAGCAAGCGAAAGAATATTTGACAAAGGCTGTCGAACTCGACCCGAAAGACGAGAACTCCAAAAAGATCCTCGCTTCTATCAACGACATCCTGAAATAAGAAAGAAGATTTATTCATACAAAAAAACCTCCCGGATTACATAGAAAAGTGATCCGGGAGGTTTTTTATATCTAGTTGTAGAGACGTACACTACTTGAAGAAGAAGCGGAAGATGTCATTTCCATTCGCATAGATCAATAAAGCGAACAGGATAAACATACCTGCCATTTGGGCATACTCTAGGAATTTATCGCTCGGTTTGCGACGGGCCACTACCTCATAGATCAAGAACATCACGTGTCCGCCATCCAAGGCCGGAATCGGCAAGATATTCATGAACGCCAAGATGATAGATAGAAAAGCCGTACGTTCCCAGAAAATCCGCCAATCCCAGACAGACGGGAACAATCCGCCGATCGTACCGAAACCGCCCAAATTGGAAGCACCTTCCTTCGTAAACACATATTTCATGTCGTTCACATATCCCTTCAAGGTATTAATACCTAATTTAATACCGGCGGGGAACGACTCGAAAAAGCCGTATTCGCGGGTCACGGTCTGATAGAGATCCGTAGGCAACATCACCGCTACGCCAATTTTTCCGGCCGAGTCCGTCCTCATGGTCAAGGACTCCAACTGGCCGTTCCGGTAGAAATCTACTGTCACCTCTTCGCCCTTATTCTCTGACAATAACCCGGAGGCATCATAAAACGTCGGGGTAGCCACACCGTTAATAGCCACCACGCTATCCTTCGGCAGCATGCCGGCAAGAGCCGCCGGGGCATTCTTGTCGGGAAGCTCACGAACGACCATCGGGATACGCAAAGGATCGGCGAAGCCTTTTCCGTCACGCATGCAACGTTGCATCATATCCTCCGGTATGGAGATCACGGTCTCCCGCCCGTCACGGAGCACCGTCACGGTCTTCGCCTCCACCACCTTGCGGAAACTGTCGCTACCGAAACGCTCCAACTCCTCATTGTCCGCTCTCAGCAAGATATCACCGTCCTGAAAACCGACGTTCTGGAACGTCTCGCTATAATTCATACCCATCTTCATGTTCTTCAAAGGCAAGTACGTATCGCCCCACGTAAACAAGATCATGGAATAAATAAACAAAGCCAGCAAGAAGTTGAACACCACGCCCGCTACCATAATCATCAAACGCTGTCCGGCCGGCTTGGAGCGGAACTCGTAAGGCTTGGGCGGCTGGGCCATCGCCTCCTTGTCCATACTCTCGTCGATCATACCGGAGATCTTACAATATCCTCCCAACGGAAGCCAGCCTACGCCGTATTCCGTGTCACTGTTTTTCGGCTTGTACTTGAATAGCGAGAACCACGGATCGAAGAAGAGGTAGAACTTCTCTACCCGCACCTTGAAAATCCGGGCGAAGATAAAATGCCCGAACTCGTGGACAATCACCAGTATCGATAAGCTCAAGATGAGCTGTAACGCCTTAATCAAAAAAGTTTCCATCTACTATTGTTTGTTCTGTTTTAAATTATTTCAAAATAACTCGGCCGCCAACCGCCTAGCCTCGGTGTCGGTAGCCACGTAATCCTCATACGAGGGATTGACGATAAACGAGGCTTTCCGCATAGTCCGCTCGATCACGTCGCTCATTTGCAAGAAGCCGATACGATCTTGCAGAAAAGCGGCCACCACCACCTCATTGGCGGCATTCAAGATACAGGGCATATTCCCTCCTTGGCGGGCCGCCTCGAAAGCGAAAGCCAAGTTGCGGAAACGTTCCATATCCGGCTCCTCGAACGTCAAGGTCGAATATTGGTTGAAATCCAGACGGGGCGCCATGCTCCTCATACGTGTCGGGAACGAGAAAGCGTAGGCGATCGGCAATTTCATGTCGGGAATTCCCAGCTGGGCGATCACGGCGCCATCCTCAAACTGCACCATCGAGTGGATCACCGACTGCGGGTGCACCACCACCTGTACCTGATCCGGCGTGACATCGAACAACCATTTCGCCTCGATCATCTCGAAGCCCTTGTTCATCATCGAGGCCGAGTCTATCGTGATCTTCGCCCCCATCGTCCAGTTCGGATGCCTCAAGGCCTGCGCCTTCGTCACGGTAGCCAGCTCCTCCAGCGTCTTCCGCCGGAACGGACCACCGGAAGCCGTCAGCAAGATCTTCTCGATCGGATTATCATACGCACCTGTTAAACATTGAAAAATGGCCGAATGTTCCGAGTCCACCGGCAAGATAGGCACCTTATGCTCGGCGGCCAGCTTCATGATCAGCTCGCCGGCCACGACCAATGTCTCCTTATTCGCCAAGGCGATCGCCTTTCCCGCCTTGATCGCCGAGATCGTCGGTCGCAAGCCGGAATAGCCCACCATCGCCGTCAGCACCATATCGATCGGCTCCGACTGCACCATCTGGGCGATAGCGTCGGCACCCGCCCATACCTTGATCGGCAAGTCCTCCAAGGCCTCTTTCAGCTCGGGATATTTCCGCTCATTGGCGATCACCACCACCTCCGGCATATATTTCCGGGCCTGATTGATCAATAAGTCCACTTGGTTATTCGCGGTCAAGGCATACACCTCGAAAAGATCGGAATGCTCGCTCACTACCTCCAAGGCTTGGGTCCCGATGGAACCGGTCGAGCCTAATATCGCTAACTGTCTTTTTTTCATGGATTATCAAAAAGCTATATATTCTTCCGGATTCACCGGATTGCCCTTATACCACAACTCGAAATGCAGGTGCGGACCGGTAGACAACTCTCCCGTATTCCCGACCAGAGCGATCGCCTCACCAGCCACGACATGATCACCCACCTCTTTCAGCAACAATTCGTTGTGCTTATAAACCGAGATGAATCCGTTCTTATGTTGTATTTGAATTACGTTTCCGTGGTTCGGGTCGAACCCGGTATAGATCACCGTGCCATCCAGCGTAGCCAAGACGCTCTCCTTCGGGGCCGCGGCCAGATCCACGCCATAATGATGGACATCCGTCTCATAATGAGAGGTGACCACGCCATTCACGGGCTTATAGAAAAAGACCCCCTCGGTCGGTACCTTGCCCGGGTCGGTCAATACCGATAAATTATATTTCTCCTCTTCCTCGTAATCTTTCACGAAGCGAGTCTCTTCCTTGCTACGAGGAATCTCATAGTTAATATCGTTGCTAGCCAAAGAATCTATCTGACGGATCGAGTCCAAGGGCATCGTACCGGAAAGGATTCCGGCCACGTTATCCAGATAAAGGGACTGGATCTCCATCATACGCTCCAACGAATCCGCCCGCAAGGCATTCTGCATAATCTCCTTGCGAACCTCCACGTCGAGATAGCCCGGCAAGTAGTTGCGAATCGGTGTCTTGATGATGATAAAGGCGGTAACGGCGATCAAGAAAAAGGCGAACACCGCCAAAGTGACAAACGCCGATAACTGCGAAAGCCGGAAAGACCACACCTCCTCCAACGTCCCCTCATTGATAAAGGAAAGTTTATATTTAAACCGGATCCGGTGCCAAAACGATTTCGTATTCTTCTTTTTCAACCCCTAATTTTCAATTATCAATTATCAATTCTATAAGTCCCTCCGGCAAAGACACCGTGAGGCTACGGGCCTCATGGTCGGCCTCGGTGATCAACTCCTCCACGGCGGGGATCAACAGCTCCTCGCCTTTATGATCGACACGCAGAAGGACGTTGATTGTCGTCTCATCCACGTCTGTTATCTCTCCTAAATAACCTTTCTGTACGTCCGTCACGGTATAACCGATAAAACTGTCCCACGTCATATCCCCCACGAGATCCTCCTCGTCCACGGCGTCCAAAGGATAAAACACCTCCTTGCCCACAAACATGCGGGCATCCTCCTCGGAATTCACGTCCTCCAGTTTCACCAAGACCACCGTATCGGTCTTATAGCGGAAATCCTCCACGAAGAACGGTACCAAGATACCATCCATCTCGCAAACAATGTACGGGTCCTCGGCATCTTCCAGCACATCGCTGTTCGTCACCAACGACAACTCCCCCTTGATACCATGGGGCTTGGCAAACTGCCCGATCTTGAAAACCTCTCCTTCTCTAATCATCGCCTAAAATCTTTAAATCCTCGTGATACGTGCCCCGATCTGGTTCAATCGCTTATCGATCCCTTGATATCCCCGGTCGATCTGGTCTATATTATGGATCGTGCTGGTACCTTCGGCGCTCATAGCGGCGATCAGCAAGGCGATACCCGCGCGAATATCCGGGGATACCATCGTAGAGCCCCGTAACTTGAAGCGGTTGCCCAGCCCGATCACCGTAGCCCGGTGCGGGTCGCAAAGGATGATCTGGGCTCCCATATCGATTAGCTTGTCCACAAAGAACAAACGGCTCTCAAACATTTTCTGGTGGATCAGCACGCTCCCCACGGATTGCGTAGCCACTACGAGAAATACGCTCAGCAAGTCCGGCGTAAGCCCCGGCCAAGGAGCGTCGGCGATGGTCATGATAGAACCATCAATAAACGTATCTATCTCGTAGGAATCATGCCGGGGGATATAAATATCATCGCCTCGCTGCTCCACGGTAATACCCAAGCGGCGAAAAGCGTCCGGGATGATCCCCAGCTTATCATATCCTGTATTCTTGATGGTGATCTCCGATCCGGTCATAGCGGCCATACCGATAAAGCTACCCACCTCGATCATATCGGGGAGGATGGTATGCTCCGTGCCGGAAAGCGACCGTACACCTTCTATCGTCAATAGGTTAGAACCGACACCTGAGATTCTCGCTCCCATGCGGTTCAGCATCGTGGAAAGTTGTTGCAGGTAAGGCTCGCAGGCGGCGTTATAGATCGTCGTCACCCCCTCGGCCAGCACGGCAGCCATCAAGATATTCGCCGTTCCGGTCACGGAAGCCTCGTCGAGCAGCATATAAGCGCCTTTCAACTGGCGTGCCTCTATCTCGTATACTTGCCGCCCGGCGTCGTAGCTAAAGCAAGCGCCCAACTTCTGGATTCCCACGAAGTGCGTATCCAGCCGGCGTCGCCCGATCTTGTCGCCCCCCGGTTTCGGGATCAGCGCCCTGCCGAAGCGGGCTACCAACGGGCCTACGATCATCACGGAACCCCGCAGGCTACCACTCTTGCGCAGGAACTCCTCAGTACTCAAATACTCCATGTCCACGTCGTCCGCCTGAAAGGTATAGGTATCGGCGGACGGATGCTCCACCTTGACCCTCATATCCCTAAGGAGCTGGATTAAGTTATTCACGTCCAAGATATCGGGCACATTGTGTATGGTCACCTTCTCCGGAGTTAGCAATGTCGCGCAGATCACCTCCAACGCCTCATTCTTGGCGCCTTGCGGAACGATCTCGCCGGACAAGCGATAACCACCTTCTATAACGAACGAGCTCATCTGCCTTTACGCGTAAAGTTCCTTTTGTTGCCGCCACTGTTATTACGGGCCAAGATATCACGGCTCTCGGCCAATTTATGTTCCTCCTCGCTCAATACGATCTTGCCGCTAGACAGCTCGTCCAGATCCTTGAAGATCTTACGGTCGTCCACGCTTTCCTTGTTCCAAGTAAGGAACGATTTCTTCATCTGGTTTGCCAGCAGCCGCACGAGCTGGTCTTTCTCCATACCGGGTTGCAGCTCCGTGGCCTTGCGGATCATCAGCTCCAAGGTCTTTCCGTAATGGCGGTAGCGTATACGGTTATTGTTGTACGGGATACGAGGCGGACGGCTATACAGGTTCTCCTTCTTGATGATCTCGTACGGATAGTCTATATCGAGCTTAAAATCGGCCATGATCGCCAGATGATCCCAGAGGATATGCTTAAAGTCGTTTACGTCACGCAAGTGCGGGAACATGTTTCCCATGATGTTGATAATCGTGTTGGCGCAACGCTTACGCTCTTCCCTGTCTTGGATAGTCACGCAATAGTCCACCATATTTTGGATATTGCGTCCGTATTCGGGCAAAGTCAATCTTTTTCCTTCTGTATTGTATTTCATTCTTTACATTTTGTTTATCGCGAAGATAGGTATATTAATTGAGAATTGAAAATTGAGATTCGAAAGTTACCTCTCGTTAGGCTTAATTATCAATTCATAATCTACCACGTCCAGCCACCGCCCGAATTTCAGCCCTACTTTCTCAAAGTGGGATACTTTTCTGAATCCCAGCTTCTCATGCAGCGAGCAGCTAGCCTCATTCCCCTCGGTAATGCAGGCAATCAAGGCGTGGTAGCCGCCTGCCCGACATTCCTCGATCAGCCTTTCCATAAGCTGCCGGCCGATCCCCTTGCCCTTGTATCTCGGGGATAAATAAACGGTGGTCTCAAGCGTATATTTATAAGCTGCCTTTTCTTTCCACGCATGGGCATAGCAATATCCCACGACCTCATCATGATCTACGTATACCAGATAAGGATAACTCGCCGAGATCCCGGCTATGCGACCCTCCATCTCCTCCACCCGCAAAGGTTCCGTCTCGAACGTAGCCACGCTATTCACGACATATTCATTGTATATATCCACGATCGCCTTGGCGTCTCGCGAACTCACATTTCGAATCATATTCATTCCGTTAAAACAATCCGATCCGGGAAAGAATCTCTCTCTGCCCGGACCGGATCTATCATCGAATCAAATTACTAATTTTTCGGCTTTCTACTCAGACAACGCCTTGATCACCTCTTGGTTCGCCTTGCGCACCTCGGCCTCATTGATCTTGATCACCTTGCGATCGTAGGTCATAAGGCCGTTCACCTCACCTTCTACGTCCGTGGTTTGCGTGTAGACAGCGGCGGAGAAGCCCTTCGGAACCATTTTCTTCAGCTCACGGGCGTACTTCACGTACTCGGCGGTCACCTCATCGCTATTCTTAAACTGTACATAGCCCCAGTTGCGTTTGTTCCACCACAAATGGTTCTCCACGGCCAAGCCGATACCACCATACTCGCCCAATACGTTCACACGCACCGGATCGAACAGGTACATCGCCGGGCCCGGGTAATTATGCAAATCCAAGATATCGCCGCACGCACGGAAATTACCGCCACTGGCCGGATTCACCAGACGGGAAGGATCGTATGTTTTTGTCCACTCGGCAGCCTTCTCGGTATCGAACTGGCCCCAAGCCTCGTTGAAGGGCACCCATACTACTACGCTAGGATTCGAGACGCACAGGTCCATGATCTCCTTCCACTCCTTGTAATAATTACGGATAGACTCCTCGGTACGCTCCTTGTCGGTTCCACCGTTATACGTATGAGGCGCCCATTGGTTACCCATGTCGCCGCTAGGCATATCCTGCCAAACCAGCATACCTTCCTTATCGCAATGATAGTACCAGCGGGCCGGCTCTACCTTCACGTGCTTGCGGATCATGTTGAAGCCCCACGCTTTCGTCTTCACGATATCATACAGCAACGCCTCGTCCGTGGGAGCCGTGTAAAGCCCGTCGGGCCACCAGCCTTGATCCAGCGGGCCGTATTGGAACAGGTTCTTGTTGTTCAAGCGCATACGCATGATGCCGTTGGCGTCACGCTCGGCGGATATCTTACGGAAGGCGGTGTACGATTTCACCTCGTCCACCTTCTTGCCATTCTTCGACAAGCTCACCTTCATATCATATAAATAAGGATTGGAAGGTTCCCACAACGTAGGATTTTTCACGGCCAAGCGTAATTCTTTCCCTTGTACGCCCTTGGCGGTAGCAACCACCTGCCCCTTATCGAGCAAGCTGACCTCCACGATGTCCGACACCGGGGAGTCGGAGCAAGTCCCGACCGTCACGCTCATCACGCCGTTATCGATATTCGGGATCGCCTTGATAGAGGTGATATGCGAGGAAGCGACCGGCTCCAACCATACGGTCTGCCAGATTCCGGTGACCGGCGTATACCAGATTCCCTCCGGGTTGGCCACTTGCTTTCCACGGGGCTGGTAGCCTTTATCGCTCGGGTCCCATACACGCACCACCAGCTTATGCGTACTTTTGCCATTCAGATAGGGAGTGATATTCAAGGAAAACGGGGTAAAGCCTCCCGTGTGGGAACCGATCAAGATATCATTCACGAACACGTCCGCTTTCCAATCCACGGCGCCGAAGTTCAACAAGATATCTTTTCCTTTCCATGAGGAGGGCACCGTAAAGGTTCGTTTATACCACAACTCATTCTTCTCCCCCACTTCTTTTTGCACGCCGGACAAGGAGGATTCCACGGCGAACGGCACCAAGATATTCCCATCGAAACTCGTCGGCTCTGCCTGTCCTTTCGGAAGGATAGCGTATTCCCACTCGCCGTTCAAATTCTGCCAATCCGCACGTTCCATCCCGGGGCGTGGATATTCTGGCAATACATTCCGGGGATCTACTTTCTCAGCCCAGTCCGTCTTGATCTTGTCTCCGGCGGGCTTCCACTGCGCCCCGGCGCTACAAATCGTTGCGAACGCACAAAAGGCTAACAATAATTTTCTCATGATATTATTTACATTTTGAATTGATAATACACTTTCAGGTGACAAAGATAATAGAAAATATCCAAAATCCACATCGTCCTCGGATACCAATAGGAAAACCGCACCCAAATCGATCTAACCATAAAATGCCCGGAATATCTCTTGTGACAGAATCGCACTAGGTAAGGTTATTGTAGATTTCTCAAATATCCCTATTAGCCTCCATGTTGCCTCTGGAAAAACACGCACGTGAATTTCAAAAAACACGTACGACTTTTCCAAAAAACATGTACGTGTTTTAACGCAAACACCTACGTATTTTCATGACACTGATTATCAACCTATTAAAAAAAAACGATCCAATTGTCGGCTTATTGTAAGATTCTTCTTACCTAGGTATCCCCGGATAAGAAGGAGTAATGGCACGACCTATTAAAAAAGGGCTGGATTATTTCCCGCTCGACACAGATTTACTAAGCAACCGTAAAATCCGTCAAATAAAGCGCAAATACGGATCTGACGCTTTTCTATATATATAGCCCTGCTTTGTGACATCTATGCCAATGGCTATTATATCACGGCCTATGACTTAGTCAAACTGTACCCCTATTTCACGCTACCGGAAGTATCCCTATGCTTCGAGCTAGGCGTGAAAGGTGAGTACGGCGAATTCATGGGGGATCAATATGCGCACCCTCACCCGCTGGCTGAAAGCCTTTATCCCGCCCGTGTCTACCAGTCCTTGCAAGAGCGGGGATTGATACACGATACCCCCGAGGAGAAACGCCACGCCATGAGCCTCTTCGCCCATTGGAGACCACCGGGTCACCTGCCCACCAGCGAGGACTATCGGTTGACGATGGTGCGACGGCAGGCCATGGCGTGGTTGCTGCGGAGGTATTTCGATGGGCTGATAGCTAAAGAGAAAGCATAAGAACGAGTAGTATGCACTTGCATATATGTTAATAATTCGCCAATAAAAACATTAATTCACAAAATATATAGTTATATTTGTATCGTCATGTGGCTATAGCGTTAGCCGAAAAGCATGGCGACATATTATGTATTAGAGCATCGAGTGTTATTCTAGGCATTGTCAAACATCCCTAAAAGCAAAGTCAACTAGAATAACAAACTTCATGCTCACGCTGTTGTATTATCTCAAATATACAATAATGGCGTGAGCTGTCGTTTGTTATAGTTGACAAAGGTATGGGGATACCTGACAAGCCTATAACAATATAGCGGCAGCTTCACGCTTTTTTTGTGTCTGCCCATAAAAACTCTATTTCCTCCAATAATTATACATTTGGCTTATAATTAATCAAACCTAACAACATGGTTTTTCACAGGAAAAGCTTGGTTATTATTTAGTTAAATAAAGAAAAGAGCTATCTCGTTCGTGAGAATATAGGTAGCTCCTCCCACTATTGTTCAACTTTTTTAATGCGTTCACATCCTATTGATGGTAGACTTGTGCCAATAGGCTATAGTTAAATTTTATCATCATTACCCATAATTTCCTTCAAACTATAATGGTATGATAAAAACTAATTGTACATTTAGGGCAATCCTATTTTAGTTGTTAACTAATTAAAACTGATTCAGAAACATGAGAACTTCTTTATTTATATTTTTCATGGTCATTTTTATTGGTTGTAGTGAAAATGACATTATCGATGAAGGGGAAAAACCAGAAGATCCTCAAGCCGAAATAGAGGTTTATTATGACCAAGAAAGTACAAGCTCAAGAAAACCTGATGCAGGCGCAAAAGTGTATTTGTATTATAACATTAATATAACGACAGCGTTTGGTGGCCTTGCATCTTATGAAGGAAATGGAATATTAAAGTATAAAAGGTATAATACAGTCATTAAGCCAGATTCTGTTTTATATACAGATTATTTAGGAAAGACTGTTTTTGATCTAAAGCCTATGGATGTGATGTCTATAGTGGCAGAAAGCTCTTATTTTCTAAATATGATAACCTATACAGTTTGCTTTCATCTAGATGAAAGCTTGAAAATAACATTTATATTCTCATAAGGCTAGGTATGCCCCTAGGTGATATAAAATGGGAACTATTCTTCTCACGCAAGAGAACACCCGGAAAGTATCGGACAAATAGACAACTCAACCCGAAAACCACCGAGGAAAGATTGTCCTCTTATTAAACTTCATCGTGCAATTTGATTATACAATTTAATAACGTACATTCGCGTACAAATAAATTAAATCTGTAGTCCGATGAGAACGCATTTACGCGAAAGCATGCTGGCGCTTCTTTTGATAGGTATCTTAGCCACGGGTTGCGATACCGGAACGAAGAAGGCTTCCGAAAACAGTATCACGTTTGATTCTATCAGCGTGGAAAAGACTTACCATTTGTTAGATAATCCGGATAATCCCAATTGCAATCTAGAGATCAAGTTCGTTTATCCCCGGAAATATTCGGATAAAGAGGTTCTTAAGAATCTACAGAGACAGTTCGTCTCCTCTTATTTCGGCGAGAATTATGAGCAATTATCCCCCGAGGAGGCGGTACGGAAATATACCGACGACTATCTGGCCGCTTATAAGGATCTGGAAGAGGATTACAAGGCTGAGGTGGCGAAATCCGACGAGACACCGGTGGGCTCTTGGTTCTCTTACTATGAGATGTCGTCGGATGATATCGCCTTCAACCAAGACGATATCATCAGCTATACGGTAAGCTTCGAGAACTATACGGGCGGAGCGCATGGCGCACATTCCTACAATAACCATGTAGTGAACCTCAAGACCGGTAAGCCGATCACCGAGGAGGAGATATTCGTGGACAACTATCAAGACAATCTGGCGCGAATATTGGTAGATCAGATCGCCAAGCAAAACAACGTATCCGATGCCAAGGAACTGGAAAATATCGGTTTCTTTAGCGTGGACGAGATCTTCCCGAACGGGAACTTCCTCGTGGACGAGACGGGTATCACCTATTCTTTCAACGAATATGAGATAGCGGCATACGTGGTAGGCGTCACGAACGTCCATCTCCCTTACAAGGAAATCCGCTATTTGCTGCGGGATGACAGCCCGATAAGTCAGTTAATTGAAAATTGAGAATTGAAAATTAATGATAGATAAACCTATAAACAGATATCCTATGGAACAAAATACAGAGAAATTTTCAATTCTCAATTCTCAATTTTCAATTCTCACATCTTATTTCCCCGATCTCACCGACCGGCAAAAAGAGCAGTACGCCGCCCTATATGACCTATATACGGATTGGAACGCCAAGATCAACGTGATCTCACGGAAGGATATCGAGAACCTATATCCGCATCACGTGCTTCACTCGCTGGGTATCACCGATATGCTGCGTTTCAAGCCGGGTTCCTCGGTGATGGATCTGGGTACGGGAGGCGGTTTTCCCGGCATCCCCTTGGCGATCTTATTCCCGGAGACCCATTTCCATCTGGTAGACAGCATCGGGAAAAAAATCAAGGTGGGACAAGCCGTGGCCGAGGCGATCGGGCTGGAGAACGTATCCTTCCGCCATTGCCGGGGCGAGGAGGAAAAGCAGCTTTTCGATTTCGTGGTAAGCCGTGCCGTGATGCCTCTGGCGGATCTGGTAAAGATCGTCCGCAAGAATATAAAGAAAGAACAGATCAACGCGTTGCCCAACGGATTGATTTGCCTGAAAGGTGGAGAGCTGGCGCACGAGATATTGCCTTTCCGGAACCGAGCGATAAGCATGGATCTGAAAGACCATTTTAAAGAAGAGTTTTTTGAAACTAAAAAAGTAGTGTACGTACCCTTATGATTACGATAAAATCTTTCGAAGTAAACTATTTCTCCGAGAATACTTACTTGCTATACGATGATACCAAGGAGGCGGTCCTTATCGATTGCGGCTGCCTGCGCAAAGAGGAACAAAAAGAAGTAAGCGACTTTATCGCCCAGAACGGGCTGACGCTGAAACGTTACCTTTGTACGCACCTCCATCTGGATCATATATTCGGTAACGAATTCATCCATGACACCTACGGATTGAGCCCGGAAGCCCATAAAGCGGACGTAGAGGGTCTTCCCTCTCCCGAGGAGCAAGCCAAGGCATTCGGCCTGCCGATGAAGGCGAAAAGCATCCCGGTAGGGAAATATCTGGTAAACGGGGAAATCATAAAGTTCGGGAAATCCGAGCTGGCGGTATTGAGCGTTCCCGGTCATTCGCCCGGAGGCGTGGCTTTCTATAACAAGAAGAACGGTTTCGTGATCGTCGGGGATTCCTTGTTCGCCGGAAGCATCGGCCGTACCGATTTATGGGGAGGCAACCAAGATATACTGCTTGCCGCTATCAAGGACAAATTGCTGTCGTTGCCGGACGAGACCGTGGTATACCCCGGCCATGGCCCCGAGACACGAATCATTGATGAGAAATTAAATAATCCTTATTTATAAAATACTAGAATTATGGACACAAATAAGTTTGTAAACCGCCACGTGGGCATCTCAGCGGAAGATATTCCCGCTATGTTGGAGACGATTGGCGTGAAGTCTTTGGACGAGTTGATCGATCAGACCATTCCGGCCAACATCCGTTTGAAAGAGCCGTTGAACCTCCCGGAGGCCATGACAGAACGTGAGTTCGCCGAGCATATCGCCGAGCTGGCCTCCAAGAACGAGGTATTCACCTCTTATATCGGTATGGGTTGGTACGACACGGTTTGCCCGGCCCCGATCCAACGTAACGTATTCGAGAACCCAGTTTGGTACACCTCCTATACTCCGTATCAGGCGGAAGTATCCCAAGGACGCTTGGAGGCGTTGCTGAACTTCCAGACTGTTATCTGCGAACTGACCGGATTGCCCTTGGCGAACTGCTCGCTACTCGACGAGGCGACCGCGGCAGCCGAGGCGGTTACCATGTTCCATGGTTCACGTAGCCGTGCGCAGGTGAAAGCGGAAGCGAATACGGTATTCGTCGACGAGAACGTGTTCGCCTCTACGCTGGCCGTCATCCACACCCGCATGATCCCGCAGGGCATCCAGGTGGTAGTGGGCGATTATAAGAAATTCGAGTTCACGCCGGACGTGTTCGCCGCCATCGTACAGTTCCCGAACGCGGATGGTTCGATCGAGGACTATAAGGAATTCGTAGCCCGTGCGGGCGCCGCCGGAGCCAAGGTAGGCGTAGCCGCCGACTTGATGAGCTTGGTATTGTTGACTCCTCCGGGAGAATGGGGAGCGGATGTCGTATTCGGTAGCAGCCAGCGCTTCGGTATCCCGATGTTCTACGGGGGTCCTTCCGCCGCTTTCTTCGCTACGAAGGACGATTATAAACGTACGATCCCGGGACGTATCATCGGTATCTCCAAGGACGCTTACGGCCATCCGGCTTATCGCTTGGCCTTGCAGACCCGCGAGCAACATATCAAACGTGAGAAGGCTACGTCCAATATCTGTACGGCTCAGGCGTTGTTGGCTACCATGGCCGGCTTCTACGCCGTATATCATGGAGCGGAGGGGTTGCGTAACATCGCCGGACGGATTCATTCCACGGCCGGATTCTTGGCCAAGGAGTTGGAGAAACTGGGATATACGCAATTAAACAAGGATTATTTCGATACCTTGAAGATACAGCTTCCTTCACACGTGTCGGTGAACGCACTGCGTGAGATCGCCTTGGAGTGCAAGGTGAACTTGCGTTATTTCGAGGCCGGACAAGTGGGCGTCAGCATAGACGAGACGACATTGCCTACGGACATAGGCGTATTACTATACATCTTCGCCGGAGCCGCAGGTAAAGACTATATGCTGGACGAGTCTATCCCCGCCCAGACTTATTTCGACGCTAAATTCGCCCGTACCTCCGATTTCTTACAGCAAGACGTATTCAAGAAATATCATACGGAGACCGAGTTGATGCGTTACATCACCCGTTTGGGACGAAAGGATGTTTCCTTGGCTCAATCCATGATCTCGCTGGGATCTTGCACGATGAAGCTGAACCCGGCTTCTACGATGTTGCCGCTTAGCCGTGCGGAATTCATGAATATCCACCCGTACGCTCCGGAGGAACAAGTGGAAGGCTATACGGAGCTGATCGAGAACCTGTCTTCTTACTTATGCACGATCACAGGCTTCAAGGGCTGTACGTTGCAACCGAACTCCGGCGCCGCCGGCGAGTACACGGGTCTTCGTGTGATCCGTGCTTATCAGGAAAGCATCGGCCAAGGCCATCGTGATATCGTTTTGCTTCCGGCTTCCGCCCACGGAACCAATCCGGCCAGCGCTATCCAATGCGGATATAAGACCGTAACCGTTAAATGCGACGAGAATGGTAATATCGATCTGGAAGATTTCCGTGCGAAAGCCGAGGAGAACAAGGAGCGTCTGGCTGCCAGCATGATTACCTATCCGTCTACGCATGGTATCTTCGAGGTGGACATCAAGGAGATGTGCGACATCGTTCACGCTTGCGGAGGACAGCTTTATATGGATGGCGCCAACATGAACGCGCAGGTAGGATTGACAAATCCGGGTACGATCGGCGCCGATGTATGTCACTTGAACCTGCATAAGACCTTCTCTTCTCCTCACGGAGGTGGTGGTCCCGGCGTAGGCCCGATCTGCGTGGCCGAGCATCTGGTTCCGTTCTTGCCGCAGCATCCGGTGCTTTGGGGCAGCGACTTGAATACGGTATCCGCGGCTCCTTATGGTAGCGCCGGTATCCTGCCGATCACGTACGCTTACATCCGCTTGCTGGGTACGGAAGGTCTTGAGACAGTGACGAAGACGGCCATCTTGAACGCCAATTACTTGGCCGCTAAGTTTAAGGATACGTACGGCATCGTTTATACCGGAGCGACAGGCCGTGTAGGTCATGAGTTGATCTTGGAATGCCGCACGGTAAAAGAGCGTTCGGGCATCGACGAGGGCGATATCGCCAAACGTTTGATGGACTTCGGCTACCACGCTCCTACCTTGTCTTTCCCGGTACACGGCACCTTGATGGTAGAGCCGACCGAGAGCGAGAGCAAGGCCGAGCTGGATCGTTTCGTAGAGGTAATGGAATGTATCTGGAGCGAGATCAAGGAGGTGGAGGAAGGCAAGGCATCCAAGGAGGACAACGTCTTGAAGAATGCCCCGCATCCGGAATACGAGGTGACCGCCGACGAGTGGAAACACGCGTATCCCCGCACGAAGGCCGCCTTCCCGCTGGAATGGTTGCACGACAGCAAGTTCTGGATTAACGTAGCCCGTGTAGATAACGCTTACGGCGACCGTAACTTAATACCGACTTTATGCGCTTGCGAGATATGAAGAAGCTCTTTATCGCTTTGGCGGCCGTCACTCTGACGGCTTGCGTCAAGGCTCCCGAGAAAACAGTCAAGGTCTACGCATGGCAAGGCGAAGGTGGGAATACCACCGAGCAAACCTTACAGGCGGACTTTAGTAAATGGCATGCCCACGGAGTAGACGGGATGTGCTACAACGCCGGCCATGACACGGAGAAAATTCAGCGTGCCGCCAAAGCGGCCCATGCCAATGGCATGGAATATCACGCATGGATTCCCGCCATGTTGCAACATGGATTGGACTCCACCCTCTACGCCGTGAACCGGAAAGGCGAGTCGGCCTATTCCGTACAGGCGTATGTGCCTTATTACAAATGCCTGTGCCCGAACCAAGAAGGTACGGCGGAGTTCTTGCTGAATCTGTATGGCAAGGTAGCCGATATCCCGGAGGTGGATTATATCCATCTGGATTATATCCGTTACGTGGATGTCATCTTAGCCCGCGGACTTTGGGAAAAATACGGATTGGTGATGGACGAGGAATATCCTACGGCGGACTATTGTTACTGTGACAAATGCGTGGCCGATTTCAAGGCCGCTACCGGTATCGACATCAAATCCGTAGAGGATCCTTCCAAATGCGCAGAATGGGCGCAGTTCCGTTGCGACTTGATCACGAAATTGGTAAACCGCATCGCCGACGAGGTTCACGGCAAAGGCAAGAAAGTGAGCGCCGCCGTATTCCCGGGGCCGGACTCTCACGCCAAGTGGATGGTTCGTCAAGAATGGAATAAATGGAATATCGACGCTTTCTTCCCGATGAATTATAACGATTTCTATCTGGAGGACGCTTCTTGGCTGGCTCCGATCGTGAAAGAGGAAGTAGCCTCCGTGCAAGGCAAGAAGCCGGTTTATAGCGGTCTGTTCATCTGCGAGGATTGGCAGAACAAGGCGAATATCAAGGACCCGGAAGGCCATGGACTGATCCCGTCCGAGATCGAGGAAGCCGTAAGAGGCTCCATGGAAAACGGAGCGGCTGGCGTGGCGTTGTTTACGCCAGGCAACATGACGGATGAGCATTGGAAAGCTTTCGATAAGGCGATCCACCAACCGTATACCGTAAAGCCCTAATTCGTAATTACTATACGATAAAACAAAGACGAGGAGGCGCAGCTCTTCATTTTCTCACCTGCGCCTCCTCTTTTACTTATCCATCTAATCTATCTTACTAAATAAAAATATCATGACAACTAAGAAACAAGAGAAAATCAAGTTCAGTAAAGCGTTCTGGGTAGCGAACACCGTCGAGTTGTTCGAGCGAGCCGCTTATTACGGCGTATTTATCGTCATCACCCTTTATCTTAGCCGCATCTTAGGCTTTAACGACATTCAGGCCGCCAGTATCGCCGGTATCTTTTCCGCTTGTCTGTATCTGCTGCCCACGTTCGCCGGAGCGTTGGCCGATAAGATCGGTTTCCGCAACTCGATGCTACTGGCTTTCACTTTGTTAACTTGTGGTTATCTAGGACTGGCAGTTTACCCTACTTGGCTTCAATCCGCCGGACTTGTTGAATACAGCACGACGACTACCTTTACGGGATTGCTGGAGAGCAATCTTCAGTACGGCATTATCCCTATCATGGCCTTGATCGTATGCGGCGGGGCTTTTATCAAGAGCGTTATCTCCGGTACGGTCGCTAAAGAGACTACGCCGGAAACCCGGGCAAAGGGTTTCTCTATCTTCTACGCGATGGTAAATATCGGGGCTTTCTCCGGAAAGACCATCGTGAAGCCGCTTCGCGAGGCGTTGGGTAACGAGGGACTAATCACCCTGAATTATTTCTCGGCCAGCATGACGTTCCTTGCCTTGCTAGCCATCTGGTTCTTCTACAAAAGCGCCCAGCACTCGGGCGAGGGCAAGACGTTCGGGCAGATTTGGAACGCCTTGATCAAAGTTTGCAGTAATGGCCGGCTGATTACCTTAATCATCATTATCACCGGATTCTGGATGGTGCAACACCAGCTGTATGCCACGATGCCTAAATATGTGCTTCGTTTGGCCGGTGAGGGGGCCTCTCCTTCTTGGTATGCCAACGTAAACCCTTTAGTCGTAGTTCTGACAGTCAATCTAGTAACGCAGATGATGCGGAAGCGGACAGCGCTTACTTCCATGACGGTCGGTATGTTCATCATGCCGATATCCGCTCTTTGCATGGCATCCGGAAATATGCTAGACGGAAATACGAATATACTCGGCATGCACCCTGTTGCCTTCATGATGGTGGTAGGCATCGTGTTCCAAGGCTTGGCCGAGACATTCATATCGCCTCGCTTCCTCGAGTATTTCTCTTTGCAAGCTCCCAAGGGAGAGGAAGGTCTTTATCTTGGATTCAGCCATTTGCATTCCTTCTTATCCTCTATCTTTGGGTTTGGATTATCCGGATTCCTTTTGAGTAAATACTGTCCGGAACCTACCCTCTTCGCCTCTCATGAGGAATGGCTGACGGCTAGCGCAAATGCCCATTATATCTGGTATTATTTCGGAGCGATCGCTTTAGTCTCGGCTTTTGCCTTGATTATTTATGGCAAGGTGGTAGAACGCCTAGACGCAAAACAGGTACGAGGCTGATATCGTCTTAATAAACATACATATCTTCGTAAGAACTTGGTTTGTACCCGAGAGTGGTACAAACCAAGTTTTTTTCATATTTTAGTTTCTCTTTGGAAAACCATGAATGTCTTTAAAACACGACATAGGGTCAGTATGTTTTCATGTAATTAATTAAGGAGAGAAGCTATGGGACAATCCAAACAAAAGAACAAAAGCACGGCTCTTTTATTCATCGAGTACGTCAAGATACGTGCTCATAACAAGAGGGAGCAGGGAAAGCTGAGTACCGCAGAACTATATGAGGTGGCGGGACGACATTTCGAGCGTTTCTTGGGGAAGAGCGTTTGCCGTATCAAAGATGTGACGGCGACCCAGATCGCCGATTTCCACTGTTTCTTGCAGAAACTGGGGTTAAAGACCAACTCGGTCAATAGTTATATGAGTAGCCTGAGGGCGATCTACAACGCCGCCTTGTCCGAAGGGCTGGTGACCGTACGGGAGAACCCTTTCGCACGCTTACGCTTGAAAAGGGAAGAGACCGCCAAACGGGCCATCCCCTCCGAAGCCATCCGGGAGATAGCGGCACAGGACTTACGGGAGCGACCGGACCTTGAGCGGGCCGCTGACCTGTCGATTTTCAGTTTTATGGCCTTCGGCATGCCTTTCGTGGACATCGTGAACTTGAGAAAGGAAAATATCCGAGGCGGCGAGATCGTGTACAACCGCCGCAAGACAGGCACGCAGATCCGGATCGAAATCACCTCCGGCATGAAGGCCCTGATCCGGAAATACAGGAATGACACGCCTTTCATCTTCGACTTGGGGCTGACATCTCCGGATCACACCAATAATCAAGAATACAAACGGTTATTGAGCCGGCAGAACCGGGCCTTGAGGGAAATCGGCGAGCGGCTGGGGCTGAAGATCAAGCTCACCTCTTACGTCATGCGTCACACATGGGCCTCGGAGGCCTTGGCGCACCACGTCCCGGTTGCCGTGATTAGCCAAGCGATGGGGCATTCGTCCGAGAAGACCACCCGATGCTATCTCAGCTCGCTCGACCAGTCGGAACTGAACAAGGCGAATAAACAAATAACGAGATTCTTGAATAATCTGCTGAGGAAGGGATACGAGACTTATTTACGAAATAAGTCAAAACCGGATTAACAGCCCTATAATGAGTTGTTTGCGATTCAACAAGAAGCGACAAGGCAACTCTGTTATAGAACAACACGACAAAGTACGGTTTTATATATTAGAAAAACAAGCTTTTTTCTAATCTTTTTTAGCAAACAACCTTTTTCTCCCGAAAAGAGAAGTTCCGCATAAGGAATATTCACGTTTTTTTCCTTGATATAAGCCTTTTAGGCGCTTTTACCAAAAGGAGGGCAAAGGCTGTCCTTACCATCGTGCCTTTACGTTTTATTAACAAGCTCTTCTCACGCCTTTTGCCAGTCAAAAGAACTCCGTACACGAGGATGTATAAGAAAACCACGGTCGTTTACCGTTTTTTCGCTCCAATAACGAAACCGTTCGGCGATAGATCTATCTGCCGTAAACCTTATTTCGTAAATAAGGATCGTTGTCACTATACAGGAAGAACCATATATCAAGCCCTTAGTGATGGATGAGAGACTGGAAGAACCAATGGAAACGCGAAGGCTTTTCCTGAAAATAGAGAGAGTGACTGGCCGTTAGGAAAAAACCGACCCAACTTCTGTATCCGGTAAGAACTACGACCCGTTCATAAGATGATTATTTACTTAATTCAATGAATACAATGAAAATGAAAAGGCTTTTCACGTTAATGGTATTTCTCTGCGCGGCGTTCCTCTCGCAAGCGCAGACTTCGCCGGGCGATGACAAGGGCGCCGTGGCGGCCATCAAGACCAATCTCCCGTACTGGGGAGTGGGCGGTACCTTCAACCTCGGCGCCGAGTTCCGGCTGGCACGGCACTGGACGCTGGACCTGGAGGCGGGACTCAACCCCTTCGACGGGAAGAACGACGACGGATCTTACGACCGTACGATGAAACACTTCCGGGCGCACCCCGAGTTGCGCTATTGGTTCTGCGAGTCATTCCAAGGGCATTTCCTAGGGCTTCACGTACCCTTTATCGCCTATAACTTCGCCGACCTGAAGGTTCTCGACCTCGAGAACGAGCGTCGCCAAGGCTGGGGAACAGGCGTAGGCGTCAGCTACGGATACCAATGGCTCCTGCACGAGCACTGGAACTTGGAGGCCACGCTCGGCGTAGGATACCTCTACCTCAATTACGACAAGTTCCCTTGCAAGAATTGCGGCAACAAGTCGGAAGACAACAAGAAGCACTACTTCGGCCCTACGCAGGCGGCCGTCAGCTTGATCTACTTATTCTAAAACACGCGAACTGATGAAAAGACGATTCTTACCCATAGCTCTGCTGCTGGCCGGATCCTTGGCGGCGGCGGACGCGTACGCGCAGGAGAACACGTTGCGCGTAGAGAAAAAACTCATCGAACGGTCCGGTGACTACCTGCTAGTAGACCTCACCCTCAACCTGAGCGACCTAGAGATCCGCTCCAACCGATCCGTCACCTACACGCCAGTCATCCAGCGGGGCGACAGCTTGAGAAGACTGCCCGCACTGATCGTGAACGGGCGTAAGCGCCAGATCCTATACGAGCGCACGGGGCGCGACACCGCCACCGACGGGGAGTTCGCCGTGCGCCGCAAGAACGGTACCGAGCAACGCTTCGACTATCACGCCCGCGTGCCTTACGCCCGCTGGATGGACGGTTCCGAGATGGCCTTGGTGATCGACGAGTGCGGTTGCGGATGGGAGGCTCTCAAGAATGACCGGAGCACGCTCTTCCCGATCCAGCTGGATCAGGCCCCTCGCCCACTCATGGCCTACGTGGCACCTCCGGTGGAGGTAAAGAACCGGGCGAAGGAGGGTAGCGCGTTCCTCGACTTCCCCGTGAACCGCACGGAGATCTGCCCGGACTACCGCCAGAACTCGCGCGAGCTGGCGGCGATCCAAGAGATCATAGAGTCCGTACGCGGCGATAAATACGCCACCATCACCGGTATCAGCATAAAAGGATATGCCTCTCCCGAAGGCTCATACGCCAATAACGAACGTCTGGCCAAGGGTCGCTCCGAAGCTTTGCTGGCATACGTGAGAGAGCGGTACGGCCTAGACGGCGTGGACACCGAGGCGAGCTACGAGGCGGAGGACTGGCAAGGGCTGGAGGCCTGCGTGGAACGCTCCTCGATGCCCGCCAAGGAGGCCTTGCTAGGCGTGATCCGAGACGCCTCCATCGATGACCCGGACCGTCGTGAGGAGAGACTGAGGAGCGTCGACGGGGGCGAGCCCTACCGCTACCTGCTAAAAAAAATCTATCCCACCCTGCGCCACTCGGACTATAAGGTGAGCTACACCATCCGGCCGATCAGCGTGGAGGAGGCGAAGGAATTGATTTACAACGACCCGAAACAGCTGAGCCTCGATGAGATGTTCCGTGTGGCACAGACCTACGAGACGGGAAGCGCCGAGTTCAAGGAGGTGTTCGAGATAGCCGTACGCATGTATCCGGACGACCCCGTATCGAACCTCAACGCCGCCAACTCCGCCCTGCTGAACGGCGACAGCGCCGCGGCGCGCCGCTACCTAGCGAAGGCGCAAGAGGGACCGGAGCGTAAGCTGGCCGAGGGCGTAGCCTCTTGGCTGGAGGGCGATACCGACCGGGCGGCCACCATCTTCCGTGCGCTGACGAACGACGTGCGGGTGGGCGAGCAGGCCCGGGCCAATCTGGAACAGGTGGAGGATTGACCCGCTGCCCCGCAGCAGATGTCTTCCGAGGTCTGCCGCAGATGTCGAAGGAGATTTGCCGCGGTCGTCGGAGACTATTACATACAAACATACTAACTTTAATTAAACAACAAAACAACATGAAACTGAAAAGTACATTATGGGCACTCGCCTTCGCTTGCGCAGCGGTGTCTTGTTCGGACGATCTGGAGAACGGGCCGAACGTAAACAACAACAATGGGGAAATGGGTGAGGCCGACGCCTATCTTAAAGTCGTGGTCAACTCTGATATAGCGACAAAAGCCGCCGACCCAGCGGAAGAGGCCGGATCGCATAACGAGTACGAGGTAAAAGATGTCACGATCATCCTCTTCAATAATGGTGGAAACTCTGACTACGACTTCAAGGCGGACAGCCAGATCAAAGGCGTAGGTTTCGCGCAAGTCGGTCAAATGGAAGGAGGCAATACGGATAACCATTCCTTCATGGCACAGATAGAAGTACCGGTCTCCGATCCGGGATCCACGTTGGCTGGTAACACATATGGCGTGATAGCCGTTACGAACCTGGGCGGAAGCAAAGATGCCCCGAACGAGTTGTATAAAGCGATCAAGGACCAAACGAGTGGCACAAAAATCACAAAGGGATCAGAATTGGCCGACTATATCATCAAATACGAACAGTATAATCACCAGACCAATGGCTTTGTCATGTCCACCCATGCCATGCAATGGCCGAAAGATTCAGGCGAGAAGAGCGAGGTTACATTCGATGAAAACCCCACCGACGAGAACCACGCACCTACCGTAAACGTATATGTAGAACGTTTGGCCGCCAAGATCCGTATCAAGAAGGATCCGGACAAGGGAGAAAACTTCTTCTACACAATCGCTTCACAAGAGGACCCGGACAATACAATCGCCAAGGTCGCCTTGCAACAGGCCACTATCGTGAACCAGTTGAACAGCGGATCTTATTTGTTGAAACGTGTATCAAAAACGATCACCGACAACGAGGATGTTACCGGGGCTGACAAACAAACCTACTTAGACCAAGAGGTTTGGAATATAAACGATGTATTAAATGTAGTTACAGCAAACTATGTAATAGACCCATGGTTCTTTAAGAAAAACGCCAACGCCAATATGTCAGAGGAAAACCCAATGTTGAGCTACAGCAACCCATACAGAGTGGATGAGCAAAGTTCAATGAACAATATCGGAACTATATGGGATTCATATTCAAACAAAACTAGCTTGCCTAGCGAAGCTAACGATAACGGAGCCATACGCTTGGCGTACGTAATGGAGAACACGACCAAGGTCGGCACCTCATTGCAAGGCTACGCAACGGGAGCGGTGTTCAAGGCAACCTATTACCCGGCACAAATGAGTGAGGTTGATAAGACAAACGGTAGCGTTACCCCGAAGCCTGTCACGTATAGCGGAACAGATTTTAATAATATTAACAACACTACTACCGGTGAAACATTCTATCGCTATGAGGGAAAGATCTTTAAGGACTATGACGCTATTTTCGCTTATTACCTGAATGAGCACGGGCATTTTGAGGGTGAAGAACTAGCAAGCTGCAACTACACCGATTTTATCGGCGAGGATTTCAAACAACTTGCGATCGCAGACTTCCATGAGCATTTCTACACGGACGAAGAAGCGAAACATGATCCGTTTGGTTATCTAGATTACTTGCATAAAGCTTCAGAGAATAATGAAATAGCAAAAACATTCGGTGATATAACAGGCGTAAACGACTTCACGACTTTCATGGCAAGTAAACCCGATGCTACGACTTATAACGACGTAGACGAATTCAAAAATGGGGAATGTTACTATACTTATTGGATCAAGCATCAAGACAACAAGAACTCACATCTGATCGCCCCCATGGAGTATAGCATCGTCCGCAACAACATCTATGAGTTGCAGATAAGTGGTGTCAGCGGTCTGGGCTTCGCTCGTAGCATGGTTCCGGATCCCCAAGATCCGACCGAGGATAGCAACCAGTTGCTGAACGTCGTTCTTCACGTGAAAAACTGGGTGGTTCGCTCCAACAGCGACATCATCCTCTAACGACCCCATTCCTTCCCCTCCGGCCCTCCACCGGAAGGGAGGAACCTATATATGCCACCGGGGAAATCCCCGCTTCCTACATACATGACCCTATAGCACAGTTGGGATCCTGCCCTTCCCATCAGTGAATGACAGGAGGGTGGCTCCCCGGTGGACATTAAATTATCTTTGGCAGTAAACAAACAACGTTTAAACAGATATGAACAGATTCTCCAATTTATTAATCAAATCGATCGGTGCGCTGACGCTGACGGGACTCGCCGCATGCGACTATATCCACGATGACTCCATCGCCCCTTGCGAGTACCGGCTGCGCCTCGTGTACGATTACAACATGAAATTTGCCGACGCCTTCCAACACGAGGTGGATAAAGCCGCATTGTTTATCTGCGACAACAAGGGTAATTTTATCCGGCGGCAAGATATCGAGGGAGCGGAGTTGAAAGCGAACAACATCGCGATGGACCTCGAACCCGGGACTTACCAAGTGCTCACTTGGGCCGGACTGGACGAGAGCTCCTACCAATGGCCCGAGCTCACCCCCGGATCCTCCACCATCGAGGAGATACGCATCAAGGCGCTACGGGAGGCCGACGCTACCCAACCCAATGAACTGACACCCCTCTGGCACGCACTCGACACGCTCGTGATCACCGGCGACCGCCACGAGGAGAAAGAGATATCGTTGGCGAAGAACACCAACAAGCTGCGCGTCGTCCTGCAAGATACCGAGGGATACAGCATGGACGTGAAGGACTTCTCCTTCCGGATCGTGGCCGACAACGGATACATGGACTATGACAATTCCCTGCTCGACGACGACACGATCTCCTACCTGCCCTACCATACGGAGAGCGTGAACATCGCCGCCGGAGACCAGATCAACGGGAAGCCCGCCAACCAGTACGTGGCCGTGGCCGAGCTGAACACGCTGCGACTCATGGCCGGCGAGAACTACCGCCTCATCGTGCGCCACAAGGATTGGGAGAATGACGTGCTGAACGTCAACCTCAACCAGTACCTCCTGCTCACCCAGATGGAGGGGCACGACATCCCGGCGCAGGAATACCTAGACCGGCAGGACGAGTACTCCATCGTATTCTTCCTCACGCCTATCATTTGCCCGGACTGCCCCGATCCTGATCCCGATCCTGATCCCGATCCCGATCCGGAGCCTGATCCCGATCCAGACCCGACACCCGATCCAGACCCAGAAATCCCCGATCCCGAGGTGCCCATCGTAGGCTACGCCTGCTACAAGATACAGGTGAAAGACTGGGTGATCCGACTCAACAATGGCGAACTTTAAAAACACGTAAACAAGAATGAGAAACAAACGATATTTTTCCATCCAGACAGCGGCAGTGGCGTTCACGCTACTGCTTCTGTCGTTCCTGCCCGCCTGCTCCGACGAGAACGGCGGCAACAGCCCGGACATACCCGACGGCAAGCTATACACCCTGACCATCCACCTACAGCCCTCCGCCAACCATACCCCGACAACAAAGGCGGCGACGAAGGCCGAGGAGGACGAGAAAGACAACGCCTACGAGCGCAAACTGGAACACTGGTGGCTGCTTGTCTACGGCATACATCCGGACACGCGGCTGGACGGCCTGATCGAGGTGATAGACGACAATACTTACAACTTCTATGACGACGATTCCCGAACGGAGGTAGAGCTAGAGCTCCCGATCGGCAAATACAGGCTGTACGCCTTAGCGAACCTCAATTCCTTGGAGAACGGAGGAGAGCTTATAAAGAAGCTAGAGGATAAAAGCATCACGGAGGATGAGCTGAAATACGCAACAGCGAACCTTATCGAGATAGGCAACTTCAACACCACCGAAGAATCCGCGAGGGAAGCCATCCCCATGAGCAGCTACGCCACGACAGCGACCGTGAGTGAAAACGGGGAGAACACCGCCCAAGTCACCCTGTTCCGTATGCTCGGAAAAGTCCGCATCGACTTATATAACCGGATGGGCGATACGGAAGGGGATGTGGTGCTAAGCGAATTATCGATGGGACAGTTCCGCACGGGACCGATCTGGCTGTTGCCATACGGAGATGGGGGAGATGAGCCGGAGTTGCCAACTGCAGTGCAGTTCCCTGAACTACCAAACGGTACTACCCCGTCTTTCTCCCCTTACCTGATCGTAACGAATGGGACGGACAAGCTACCAACAAATCAGAACCCATCCCGGTCTTATTCGTTTTATCAATACGAGACCGGCTTCACGGAAAACCAAGTCACAGCGGATAATGCCTTTACCATCTCCGTAAAAGCGGGTAACAAGAAACTGACAAATTACGAGATCGATTTCGACTGGATGCGCCGCAACGATTTCCTGACCATCCCGATCTACATCTCCAACATAGAGACCACACTCTCTTGGAGCGAATCCCGCATGCCGATCGGCGGCCTGCCGGAGAAAAAAGTTTATGGATCGGACAATGGCATACAAGTCGGCACCCCATTTGCCTGTACGGTAAACCATGCCGGTGACGTGACGGTGGAATATGAATTGAAATCCATAGCGGGGATAGGCGGTAATTTGGCACTCAAACATAAACCCGATCAATACGAAGAGGGCCAAAAATTCTGCGAGGCGACCTTGGTGGACAACAAGGCGACAGACGGCCAAACCGTAGGCCTGTTGATCGACAAGAATAACAAGGTGCTGGAAGACAACGCTGAGATCACCTTGACCCCAGACGGTACAAACAACCCATGCAATGGCAGTTTCACCGTCCGCACCCAAGAACTGGGCAAAGCTTCCTCCGCCGAGATCAAGCTGACGCTGGTAGCCACGTATGGAACGGAGCCCTCTAAACGTGAGATCGAAATCCCATACACCATTATCATAACGAATAATAAGAAAGGAAATAACCCATGAAGAAACACTATACATTATATAATATAGGCAAGCTACTCATCTTGTCCTGCGTGCTCCTACTCGGGGGAACCGAGGTAGCGATGGGGCAGCAGTACATAATTAACCCGCAAGCCGGGAAGACGTTTCCACAAAAAAACGTACCGGAACTCGTGTACACGGTTTATATGGAACCAGATGAGGATCGGGATTTGGTTATATCGGAATTAGCCACTAGTGAGCTCACCAGTGCTAGTGGATATGAATGGTATGTACGTTGGTATCGGATAGATGAAAATGGAACTCCAATAGCAAACAGCGGTTCTGTTTTAGAAAGAAAAAGCAACAATCAACGAATCGCAAATAGCAACCAATCTATATATTGGCATAATGGATGCAGGGGAGATATAAATGACGCAGCAACCATAACGTATCATAAACCAACAGGCAACGACAACGACATCGTTATTTGCGATATCAGTCCTTATACAGATGGCTGGAGCGGTAATTCCCCAGCTGGTAATACTTTTACAGAGCCAACCATCTCCAAGCGTTACAAATTTATCATCAAAAGCTTAGAGGAGATAAAAGAACGACTCGATCAGGTAGAAGATAATGATGCCTTAGAAACCATCCAAATGACGGTTCCTAAAGGAGCGACAAACGTGAACTTACAAATACCTTTAAAACCTGAGGATTATTTTTGGGGGAGGAATAATCAAGGAGCTAGTTTTATCTATTCAATAAATGATAATAGCAGAGAGTATACTGTTGATGCCAATAATAATATGATCAGTTTGGACGGCCCGATTAGCCAGCAAACTACCATAAAGGTCTTTGCACGTACTAATAATAGAGTAACAAGCCCTTGTATAGTCAAGTTCATCATAACCACTCAAGACAATGCAGCTTTAAAGCTGGAAGCTAATATCCAAGAAGATGAATATCGAAATCCCGGTAAATCGAAACGGTATGAGGAAATCGCACATTACGATTTCGACTTAGACAATTCTATCGGAGGAGGTTCTATCGACAAAGATAACAATATAAGTAAAAAATCGTTAGATGCCGAATATACGACCTATGGCTTTGCACACCCAACCCTAAAGGCGATTACCGGAACTTTGACCCCTAAACGAAACCATTATGGCTTGTATCGTTCCGCTAATAAAGAGGGGGTTTCACGAAGTGGAAATCAGATTAGCGGGCGAAAATACGAGTGGTACTTCGCAAGAGAAAATGCTACTGCTGGAAAACCTGAAGTATATGACAGGACATATGTGAACTCGAATGGTGCTCAATCCGGTTTCTTCTATTACATAGATGCCTCTGTCGAGGCGGGTCGAATCGTTAATGTCCCTATCGACGAACAGCTTTGCGCTGGTACGCAACTGACTATTACCGCTTGGGTAGCGAATCTTACCGATGCAGATACAAGACCAAACTTAAATGTTTTATTAAGAGGCGTACTTGAAAACAATGAAGAAGAGGAAATACACCGTTTTTCCACAGGAGATCCGGACGGTGACTATCCGGGCCAGTGGTTGCAAATCTTCTATAATGTTACGATCAACCAAGAGCAAGCATCCCGATATGTAAGTTATAAAGTGGAAATCCAAAACAACACAAAGAACTCCAATGGTGCCGACTATGCTTTCGATGACGTCCGCATCTACAAGACCCTGCCGAATATCTCCGTGCGTCGCGAGAGTGCCTGCGACTATTCCACGTTGGTGGTAAGCTCCGACTACAACACTTTGATGAGAAACATGGGATGGTCTGAGAACCCGAATGTCTTGGCTAACGCTTCATTGAAAGATCCGGATGTCCGTAAATACCGCTACGGAATCATGGGCGACAATCCATATACGAACGATCCACATGAGCACGTAGGTAATATGTATTACTCCGTCACGGAAATTAACTTAGACGACCCCAATAGTTCGGGCGGTTCCAAACTAGAAGATTGGGTTACGCTCAATAAGGAGTTGCTGGAAAAAGGAGAAAGTTTGCAAAATGAGACATTGAAGAGTCTCAGTAAAAGTATGCGTGTAGCCATTCCCACGGATCTGAATACACCAGACGAGGGAAAAGATGAACATGGAGTAGTTCCAGACAACCAGGAAGATGCCGCCATGAATGAAATCATCTTAAACTTACGGGCATTAAATGATTTCCTTTCCGATACAGAATCCAAGCAAATATATGACGCTGAAGGACAACCGGATGGAGACCCTATAACGATTTGGTCAAAAGAAGAGTTAGAAAAGGCTGAAATCAACACTGATGAACTTAAGAAGTATTTAGAGAATGTATCTATCATCATTTCTGAACCAAATAAGATAACCGGTAAGATAACGATAACCACAGATCAGGTTAAAACGATCTTAACCGATGACAAAACCAACCAACTCTATGAGGATTGGTTGATCAAAGTCTATGATTTCTTGAAGCTACCTCGCATCCGTTGCCCATGGCAGAAAGAAGACATGGACGGGGACAAGATCCTGTGCCTTGGGGCGTTAGACGTGAACAACACGGACTTGAAATACAAAGGCGAGAAAGGACCGAATGAGGAAGTGGGAGCTTCCGGGGTATATCATGTCGTGGTCTTTAACGCGGAACATGTACACAATGCAGCGGGAACTGGAGGAAATATCGTGGAGTTCTCAGATAAGTGTCTTCTACATTCCCCTTTCACCGTACAACCTTCTTCCAACTTCGCTATAAATACGGAGATGACGCATGACGGTAAAGGCTGCCTAGGCTCCATTACCCATATAAAAGGTAATCTTTTGGTCGATGAGGTCGATGAGTTCGGTAACATAATAAGTGATGAACCCATTCCTTTTGAAAAGGCTTATGGCGATAAAGGTTCCTATACATTCGATTGGTTCATTGGAACGCTTGAGGAATATAACAAATATAATTACAACGTTAATGCTGATTTTGTGGATTTGCGAGGGCTGATCAAGGCTTTCCGAGATACACAGGAAGGCAATGAAACATCATATTTCACCAAAGAGACGATCATGGCCAGTGATTTCTACAATAACTATGAGGATGATGCCAAGTTACTGATTGGATTATTAGGTGACGCGACAACAGAGGCTAAACTGATAATCGGAAACAAAAATACCGAGTCTAATATTCGTTGGCCAGAATGCGTAGTAGCGATGCCTTATGTTCCTGATATAAAAGATTCTGATCCTAGCCAACCCGGCGAGGATGGAAAGACGTATCAGTTTTGTGTGGAACCCCTAGAGCTTCCATTGGAAACAAATCTGGCACCAACGCTATCTGTTGGTTTTCCTAAAATAAGCTATCAATCAGATATGTCCGTTGTTCCTTTACGTTTAGGACTTAGGAATATCAATGACGCATCGGGCAATGGAATCGAGTTGGAGGATATACCTATCCGACAAAATATCACATTCGGTTCAAATGGTAACTCTTTAGGAATGCCCTATGGAGAGGACAATGATGTTACTGTTTATTTAAATGATAATACTCCAGAGTTCAAACCTATAGCGGATTTAATCGCCTTGGATGCGACAACAGCGGGAGGAAAGCTATCTATTAAATTCCATAACAATGCCGCGCAACATTTTAAGGAAGGCCAAGACGAATATCGTTTATATATCCCATTCGGAGAGTATTTAGATGGAGGGGAGATAGATGGTTCATGTGGAGGCTATGCCGAGCTTACGCTCAAGATCGTCCCCGAATACCTGACTTGGAAAGGAGGCATCGATGCCGTTTGGTATAACGATAACAACTGGAATCAATCCACGGAAGCGGATTTGTATATGGGTAATAAAGGCCAAACAGATGCCAACGGTAATGATGACGTGACGAACGCCTTTACCCCGCTGTACTTCACGAAGATCACGATTCCGAAGGAGGCGGTATTGAGCTTATCCCAAGAGAATGTTGGAACATTGAATCTTGGAGACAAGGCAACCGCCAATATCCAATACGACATGGCCGTTAACAACACAGGAGCCGGTAATTCCATAGAAGTCGTTCCCTACTACGGCAACAAGGTAGAGCAAATCTACTTCAAGCCAGAAGCGAAGTTGATGAATCAACATTTCTTGAATTACGGAAAAGCTTGGGTAGAATTCGAGATTGCCAACGACCAGAAACGCTGGATGGCCTCCCCGCTGCAAGACGTGTACGCCGGGGATATCTACGCTCCTAAAAACGGTAAGCAAGATACGGAAGCATTCAAGGGGATCGAGTATACAACGGACTTCCATAGCCGCTGGACCCCGGCCTTCTATCAAAAGGCGTGGAACAAGGCGATCCAATACTTCCCGCAAAATCCTACAGTTGGTAATACGGGAGCTGAAGAGGTAGCAGCCGTTAAATCCAACTGGAGCATCGAATACAATGACGTAAGAGTTCCTTACACGATCGGTAAAGGTTTCTATCTGAGCGTAGAGAATGTTCCGACTACAGATAGTGATGGAGGAACAGCCTTGGTACGTCTTCCGAAAGCAGACACGGGGTATGCGTATGAGGCCAAATCCTCTTTGCGAAGTGGTGAGGGATTGGACAAAACTAACTCCGGCAAATTGGTAGAGTTTACAGAAGGTAAATATACACTTCCATTGGATGAGGACGTAGATGGTGACGGTACCCACTTCTTGGTAGGCAACCCGTTCATGACGTATCTGAATATGGAAGCCTTCTTAAATGCAAATGAAGAGGTATTAGCCCACAAATACTGGACATTGACAAACGGCGCACCGAATGCCTCGGTAGGCACACCGGACGTAGACTTTAATGGTGAAAGCAAGGAGGGCGCGGTAGCCCCGATGCAAGCATTCTTCGTGGAGCTGAAAGAAGAAGCCGAGGCTAGTGCAGAAACGAAGAGCATCACCTTCACCCCCGACATGATGTCGGCAACCGAAGCACCCGCAACCGAAGTGACCACCAAATCCGCCTCCGCCACCAACCCGGTCATCACCCTGACCGCCGAGCGCGGCGACGTGAAGAGCAGGGCCAGCCTACTGACCCACGATAAGGCAGACAACGACTATAAGGCAGACGAGGACGCAGTCGTGCTACTCGACTCCGAGCTGGACGCACCGATGGTCTACACCGTATCCGGCAGCAAGGCGGCGCAGGTGAACGCCGTGAAGTCCATCCGAAACATCGGCCTCGGTGTCTATAACGAGACCAACGACGAGGTGACGCTGACCATCGAGGGACTCAGCCGTCTGGCCGAGCCGCTCTACCTCTACGACGCCCATACACGCAAGAGCGTGAAACTGGAAGACGATAGCTACAGCCTGCGAGTAGCCGGCGACAGCCACGGACGTTACTTCCTTCGCGATAGCGAGCTAGGATCCGAGCTGGAGAACACGATCTCTATCTACTCCGCACGACGCGGACAAGTGATCGTCTCCTCCCTCCGGCCGGTGAAGGAGATCAAGGTATTCGGCCTGAACGGTTCGCAAGTGCGTCAGTTCTCCGTGAACACGACGCAATACAGCTTCGACCTGCCCGCCGGTATCTACATGATCCACGCCGGCGACGGTGAGCAAGCCCATACGGAGAAGGTAATCGTACGATAAATCTACCTAATTATCTTAAACAAGCGGAAAGCCCCGGCGCCCTTTGCGGTATCGGGGCTTTCTTATTTCCCCCCCTGTCTCTTATACACATCTCCGAGCCCACGAGACAGGCA